>Ga0209491_10000148_pt1 | contig 126931 bp, 125 predicted proteins | sample BON02_FD_187213 | JGI IMG/M metagenome (GOLD analysis project Ga0209491, IMG submission 187213) | Freshwater microbial communities from Lake Bonney liftoff mats and glacier meltwater in Antarctica - BON-02 (SPAdes) (version 2) | ecosystem: Environmental > Aquatic > Freshwater > Ice > Glacier... | reverse complement strand
AGGCATGCGTCGGCCTGTCGAGAAAACGTAACGCAGGCAGCACGATTGCCTGAAGGCCCCGAAGGGCGGGCCTGTCGCGCGCCGCCGCTGCGTTGTCGTTCTTGCCAAGGGCTACGGCCATTGCCTGCGAACGACGCCTTGCGGCAACACGCGACAGACTCACGCAGAGACATATCAGAGTTGTTCAGAGGCTCCCTAGCGTGCCGCAGCAGGAAGTAATCTGTTAGAATTGCGGCATGACTAAAAAACCCAACAAGCGCCAACCCCTCCTAATTGCCAACAATTTCCACCCAGAAACGATTGCGCTATTGGACCAAGAATACGACACCTACAAACTTTGGCTGTTGGCGTCGCCGCAAGAACAGCGCGCCCTGATAGACAAGCTGGCTTCGAATTGTGTCGCCGTAGCAACGGCCTCCTGGACTACCGACCCATTGATCTATGAATTGCCCAAGCTACAATTCATTAGCTGCTTCGGCGTAGGGGTTGATGGCATCGACTTCGGCATCACCAAGGCTCGCAGCATCCAGGTCAGCAACACTCCCACCGTTCTTAACGATGCAGTCGCGGACCTCGCCATGGGCTTGGTATTAGCCACTTCTCGCAATCTGATCAACGCCGATGCCCACGCGCGCAGCGGCGATTGGGAACTCGCTCCCTTTCCATTCGGGTGCAGCCTGACCGGGAAGACTCTTGGCATTATCGGTCTGGGCGCTATAGGCGAGGAGATCGCGTTGCGTGCCCTAGCCTTTCGCATGAAAATTGCCTATCACAACCGCAGCCGCAAAGACTTACCTTTCCCTTATTACGATTCTATCGCCAGGCTGGCAGCGGCTAGCGACATCCTTCTTTGTATGCTGCCCGGGGGTAGTGCCACCGAGAAGATAATTGACAGCAAGATATTCGAGGCCTTAGGTCCCGATGGCATTTTCATCAACGTGGGGCGCGGCAGTTGTGTCGATGAGGATGCGCTAATTTCGGCTTTGAACAGTGGCCAAATCGCCTCCGCTGGCTTGGACGTCTACGCTAGGGAGCCCCATGTTCCGAAGGCCTTGGCAAAACTACCTAACACTGTACTATTCCCCCACATAGGCAGCGCAACAGTCGAAAGCCGCCGCGCGATGGGACAATTAGTGGTGGACAATTTAGGTGCATTCTTTGCCCACGAGGACTTACTTAGCCCTATTTGATGAACCGTTTTAATGCTGCTGTTCGCTACAGAGTTGGTTACAATGGGCCTACAAAACACAAACACGCAAGTGGAGAGACCATGAGATTACTGACATGCATCCTGACAGCAGCCTTCCTCGTGGTGGCCATACCCTTTACCCCCGCCGTCGCCCAGAACCAACCCGGCTTTCGCGTTGAAAAAGTCGTAGACGGCATCGACGTGCCCTGGGGCATGGCGTGGTTGCCGGACGGCGACATGCTTGTGACCAATCGCGGCGGTCAGCTCTACCGCGTGCACAATGGCCAACTTAGTGCGCCACTCGGCGGCGTCCCCGAGGTGCATGTCAATGGTCAAGGTGGCCTGCTGGACATCGTCCTACATCCGCAATATGCCGCCAACGGCTGGATCTATATCACTTATTCCAGCCTTGAAGGAACGGGTACGGGCAGCCACACCGCCATAATGCGTGCCAAGCTGCAGGGCAATAGCCTGGTGCAGCAGCAAATACTCTATAAAGGCGAAGACAACAGTACTCGCGGCGCACATTACGGTAGCCGCATTGCCTTCGACCGAGACGGCTACCTGTATTTCTCCATAGGTGATCGTGGCGCACATTTCGAGAACGCCCAGCAACTGGACCGTGATGGCGGCAAGATCTACCGCCTTTTCGATGATGGCCGCGTGCCAGAGGACAACCCATTCGTTAACACTACCGGCGCCAAGACTGCTGTGTATTCTTACGGACACCGCAACCCCCAAGGCTTAACGTTACACCCTATTACGGGCAAAATCTGGGAGCACGAACATGGCCCTATGGGCGGCGACGAGATCAACATTATCAAGCCAGGCGTGAACTACGGCTGGCCGATTATCGGTTATGGCATTAACTACAACGGCGAGCCTCTCGTCGAGGCCACCTCCCGCCCGGGCTTCGAGCAACCCGTGTTCTACTGGGACCCCTCCATTGCGCCCTCAGGCATGGCCTTTATCACCAGTGATAACTACGGCCCGGAACTTAAGAACCATCTATTAGTGGGCTCTCTTAAATTCCGTTATATCGTGCATCTCGTGCTCGATGGCGATCGCGTCGTTGCCAATGAGATTGTATTCCCCGGCATTGGCCGCGTGCGCAATATCAAGCAAGGCCCCGACGGCTATATCTATGTCGCCACAGAGGGCGATGGCATAATGCGAATCTTGCCGGAATAAAGACCACCTAATATCTGCTTTACGAATGAATGGAATCGCGAAATGACGGACGAACTTCTTGCTGGCTACCAGCGTTTCAAAAACGGCTATTTTTCAGAGAATCGCGAGAAACTGCGCCAGCTCGCAGAAGAACAAAAACCCAAGCATGTACTGATCACCTGCTGTGACTCCCGCATGGAACCCGCCCTGATTTTCGACACAGAACCGGGCGAGTTATTTGTAATTCGTAATGTCGCCAACTTAGTGCCCCCCTACGAGATCGAAGGCTCCTATCACGGCACCAGCGCAGCGCTGGAGTTTGCGATTACCGTATTGGAAGTGCCGGAAATCATCATTCTAGGCCACTCCCGCTGCGGCGGCATTCGCTCTCTAGTGCTCGACTCCAAGAAACTAGCGCAAGACACCTTTATCGCCCGCTGGATGTCCATAGTGGCCCCCGTGGCCGACCTTGCAGACCCTAACCGACTGCACGACCACGCCACCTTCAACTACTGTGAGCAGGCCGCCGTGGGCTACTCGCTGCGCAACCTAATGACCTACCCCTTCATCAAGGAGCGCGTAGAAGCCGGCACCCTGAGCTTGAAGGGTTGGCACTACAATATCGTGACCGGTTCACTCAAACAGATCCACGATCAAGATACGATCTCGACGATTGTAGAAGAGGCGCAGGACTAAAACCTAAACTCAAATCTAAATCTAAACCTGAGTAGCCCCCGTCTTATCGGACCACTCTCGCACACTCCCACCCTCACAAAACAGTACGCGATTCGCGATCTTCAGCGGCGCTTCACGGTGTGTCACCATAATCGTCGTCACACGCAGAGACTGGATTGCGCTCAGCACCTGCTGCTCCATCTCTAAATCTAGATTCGCTGTGGCCTCGTCTAAAAACAAGACCTGAGCCTTCTTATAGAATGCGCGCGCCAATAAAATTCGTTGCGACTGCCCAGCCGACATAATCGAACCCATATCACCAACTAAGCTGTTGTAGCCCATGGGTAAGCTATTGATAAATTCCTGTATGCCCGCCATCTGCGCGGCACGCTCTAACCGGGGCATGTCCACGACCTCATCGTATAAGCAAATATTTTCCTTCAAAGTTCCCGATAATAATTGCTCACTTTGCAACACCCCCGCGCACGCACTGCGATAGTGACGTACGCCCATCTTCTGCAAGGTTTGCCCATCTACCTCCACACTACCCTTGCTAGGAAATACTAGGCCAGCCATGATTTTGATAAGCGTGGATTTACCGGAACCCGATGGCCCGACTATCGCGACAATCTCCCCTTCCTCTATTTTCAAATTGACGTCGCGAAGCGCTGGCTCAACACTGCCAGAATATTGATAGCTAAGCGTGTGCAATTGCAACTGACCACGTAACGTCGACGCCATCGCAGGCAAATAGAAATTCGCATACTCCACCTTCGCGCAAGTAATGTCGGACACCCTCTCTAACTGCAGTCTCAGTAAACGTATCTGCACTACCTTGTCGATAAGCGAGTGGATAGAGGTCGAGAAATTTGCTTTCAGGGCCAAGAATGCCGTCATAAATCCAAGACTGATGCTGCCGTCCAACACGAAGCGAGCCGCGAGATAAATCACTAAAAGGTTTTCGATTCCTGTTAGTAAACCGTAAGCCGCCTCTATGCGAATCCCGAAACGCGTCAACTGCACAGTGGCGTTGACTTGCTCGGCGTAATGATTGCGCCATGACCAAACCCTTTGCAGCTCTCGACAATAGAATTTGATGATCTCGATCGCCCGCATATTCTCCATTAGGCTAGAGGAGGCAACAGCCTCGGCTACAATTCTGCACTCAGTGAGAGATTTGATGGGATTGATAAGACAAAGCTTGAAGATTGAGAGAAGTACAACGAAGACGAGGACTAACAATGCGAGGCTTGCCTCGAAATAAAAAAGGACGATGAGGACCAAGGAAGCGAACACCCCGTCCAATACCACTGTGATCATATCCCCAGCCAGTGTGTTGCGAATCTCTCCTAGTGAACCGAACCTAGATAGCAGGTCACCCACATGGCGTTTGCTGAAAAATTCGACAGGCAGTTTCATCAGGTGAGTGAACACATTGCCCGCCATCTGAAAGCCCAGTTGACTCGAGAAATATAATTGCACGGTACTGCGGGCAAAACTCATCGCTACATTGGTGAGCATCAATAGACCAAATCCTGCACAAAGGACGATCAACAGGTCAGTGTCGTGTTTTGCGATACTCTCATCGATCACCAATTGCAGATAGAAGGCTGCGCCGATGTTGGCAAGCTGAATCAAGAGCGAGAGAAAGAAAAGTTGCCCCACTGCTGCATAGAAACCTGGGTAACGAGAGAACAGTTCCCACAAAGTAGTGCTCTGCACACGGGACTCGCGGACAAAGTCCCGACCCGGAGCGCACTCGATAGCAATGCCCGTGAAATGCAGGTCAAACTCCTTGGCACTGCACTTGCGCTCTCCGAACGCCGGATCATGAATAATCACTCCGTTGCGGCCAACGCTCTTGAGCACAACGAAATGCCCCATATCCCAATGCACGATGGCGGGCAATGCGATCTTACGCAACTCATTCGGTTCTAGGCGTAATGCCCGTGTCTGTAATTTTAGGGCACTAGCCACATTGAGTATGTCACTCAAAGACGCTCCGCGAATTGATACGGGAAAATCCTGACGTAGACCATTCAGATTCACGCGATATCCATAGTAAGTAGCAATCATCGCTAGACAAGCGAGTCCGCACTCGGATCGCTCTGCTTGCACAATGACAGGGAGTCGACGCCCCACAGCGAATAGCGATTTGATCACACTCGGCTCCGTAGGCGTTGCAAAGGCGACAGTAGTCGCTGCAGTAATGATTGCTGCCCCGTCACCACATAGGCGGAGAATTGCATTCCCGAGCGAAAGCTTAGATTCTCGTAATTCGCCTCGACAGAAAAATCGGGAATGGCACGAACAAGATAGATTGGCTCCTGCACATCGAGAGGAAAAATATGCTCCCTTGGGTCAAGTACCGTTTCGGCGATTCGTTCTATTCGAGCCGGGAAATAACCAAATACTCGTGCTGGGTAAGCGTCATAGGCAAGTAGTATTTGTTGCGCATCGGCTAGCTCGCCGAGGGCCCGCGACGGCACATAGAGCAGCGCGTGCATGTCGGACTCAGTTGGGAGTAGCGTAAGAAAAGGCACTCGTGAATCAACCGAAGCGCCGAGTTTCGAAAGCAGGTTACTCACTATGCCATCACTGGGCGCAGTGAGACTAAAGGCATCGCCCACTTCTAGCTCGTTTCTTCTTGCGTGCAATTGTGCGAGGGATTGATCGATCTCGAGAACCTGCGCTTGCCGAGCGAAAGGCTCCTGATCGAACTGCTGTTCTAGGCCTAGCAATGCGCCAGCAGCGGATTTTATCTGTGCCTGCAGGCCCTGCATCGCCTGCTCTAGGGCATACAGTGAGTCCAATGCTCGTTCGTGCTGAACGCTCGCCACCTGCCTTAAGCTGAGCAAGCGTGCTTGCCGTCGCACCTCTCTCTCGCTTAGAACGTGACGCTTCTCAACGGTGTGCCGCTGCGCAAGCATCGCGTCCAATTCTTCCTGCCTTGCTTCTATCTGCGCGAAAATCTGTTCCGAGTTCAGCTTGGACTGCGCCACGACAAGTGCTTTGTGTCGGGCCTGTTGTGCAATCTGCACATCGATCTGTTTGAGCGAATAATCCAGTGTGGCTTGGCCCGCCGAGTCGAATGTTGAGCGCATGATACGCGCTAGTATTTGGCCTTTTAGCACCGTTTCGCCCTCGCTAACGAGCACCTCGCCGACGGTGCCATTAGCGGGACTGAACACCTTCATCGCACCCTGTTTTGGGTCGAGGTGTCCCCTCACCATTGCGGTTTGCTTAATGGGCGCCAAACTTGCGAAGGTGCCGAAGCATAGCGCGACAAGCAATAACGCTATTACGAAAATACGCAAATGAATGGGTTGATAGAAGACCTTCTCCCCGAAGCGCGAATCATCGTGAAACTGCGCCACTTCTTGGCGGAATAAAAACTCACTCATCGTGCCCGCCTTGCGCTTTTAACTAGCGCCGCGTCGCGAGTGTTTCGCTGCGTCACAATTCCCTGTGCCATCGCCTGTCCCCTTACTTTTGGTAAGTTGACTATAGGAACGGCTTGCGATGTCGTCAAATTAGGGGAGGCGGAACGCGCGTATCGCGTTGCCTAAAGAAAAAGAAAACGCTGCGCGTTTGGCGCAGCGCAATAGAAAGGTTAAAAAATTAGTTCCAGATACTGCGGGCCATCAAGGGAATGTCAATCTTGGCGCCACTGCTCTGCTCAACGTGGATGATGAATGTGTCGCCTTCCTTGGTGTAACCGAGAGACTTCATGCCACCATCAGAGACTGCAACGAACTGCACATGGTTTTGATGCAGGGTCACTAGCTCCATCTTCTGCGGCGTGGGCGTGCGCGGCACGAAGCCTGGGTCGAACTGCTGAATATGCAGTACTAAAGAGCCATCCATTTCCTCGATGGTGATCATCTCGAACATACCCGTCTTGCCGGCTCCAGTGGAGCGCACCATCGCGGCAATGCTGCCGCCATCGGCTTTGATCCAGTTCTCTTCCAACTGATTGGGGCCAATGGCTCCAGCATAGTTGCCAGTCATCCAAGCGAGATCGTCGATCGTGGCGGTCGGGCCGGCTGCAAGGGCAATTGAAGTAGTCAGCGACAGGATGCTGGCTGCGAGTACTGTTCGTATTATTAGGCGCATTACGTTCTCCACAAGAATTGAGGTAAACATTCAGTAAAAGGTGAACAGAGCTTAGCACTTGAATAGCAGGAGTAAGAAGTCCCAAGGTGCGGAAAGCCGACAAAGCTGGATTCTCAACCGAGCAGTTGCGCGATACGGCACTTGATGTATCATCCCCACATCATTTGACCCAAACCAGCAGGAACGCCTTATGAACTATCGATATATCGGCACGAGCGGCCTACGCGTCAGCCCTATTTGCATGGGCACCATGAGTTTTGGCACATGGAGCGACGAGAAAGAATCTTTCCGCATCCTCGATAAAGCCTACGAGCGCGGCATCAACTTCTACGACACTGCAGAAGTCTATCCGGTACCGCCCACGGGAGAACTCGCGGGGCTTACGGAGACCATTTTCGGTAAATGGGTTAAGACAAAGAATCGCGATTCGCTGATTATTGCTACCAAGGTGGCCGGTGCGGCCTCTGGCTGGTTCGTGCCACCAATCCGCAGTGGCCTCACCGCGATCGACCGCCATCATATTGAGAGAGCGGTTGAGGGTAGCCTCAAGCGTATGGACATCGATTACATCGACCTGTACCAAGTGCATTGGCCCGATATGATCGTGCCTATGGAAGAGTCTATGGCCGCGCTGGATCGCCTAGTGGAGTCCGGCAAGGTGCGTTACATCGGCACTTCGAACGAGAACGCCTATGGCCTGACCAAGTCCAACACAATCGCGCACTATGAAGGCTATGCGCGCTTCCAGTCCATTCAGAACAACTTCTCGTTATTGCACCGCCGCTTCCTCGACGAGCTAGCCACCGCGTGTCGCCGCGAGAAAGTGTCATTGCTGCCCTATTCTCCCATCGGCGGCGGCATGCTCAGTGGCAAGTACAATCAGAAAGATATTCCGGCTCGCAGCCGCTTCGGCGAATACCTACAACTGCCAAGTGCGAGGCAACGCGCCATGGCGGACCGTTTCCTCAATAAGGGCACGCTGGACTCCACTGCGCGTTACATCGAGATCGCAAAAGAAGCCGGTATGACCCCCACCACACTGGCGACCGCCTGGAGTATGAATTTCGATTTCGTGGCGTCCACCATTATCGGTGCGCGAGATGCAGTGCAGTTAGACGACTCTTTGGCCGCGCTGGATGTCACGCTGAGTGATGAGGTGATGAGCGCCTGCGAAGCAGTACACAAGGATATTCCCTACCCAATGGGATAGACGTGATCGGTAGCGCGACACCAGATTTGGCGCGCGTTACCTATTCAGGCGGCCATGAAGTTCTTAATACCGGTAAACATGATCTGGGCCGCTAGAGCCGCTAGGATGATACCGGTAATTTTAGAGATAATAGCTAATCCTTGCTTGCCTACGGACTTCTCGATCAGATTGGAGAAATACAGCATCAGGCCTATGGCGATGATCGAGCAGATCATCGCCGAGGCTTCCAGGAAGAATTCCCCCAAAGTGTCGTTATCCGCCACCATCACGAGCAAGACACCTATAGTGGCTGGCCCAACGGTGATGGGCAGAGCCAATGGCACTACCGCCAGCTCTGAAAGCTTGTAATCCGCCAGCTTCTGCCCGTCCTTATTGCCATTAACTAGGCTCACCGCCGAGAGAAACAGCAAGGCGCCCGCGCCTATACGGAAGGCATCGAGGGTCACGCCGAAGATCGCGAATATATAACGCCCGAAGAACATGAGCACAAGGCTGATCACGATGACCGAGAAGGTCACACGTATCGCTAAATTACGCTTCTCTTCGAGGCTGGCATTGTTAGTAACGGTCATAAACACCGACAACACGAAGAACGGCGTCATCACGAAATACATTTTCAAAAAGGTGGCGATAAAAAAGTCCATGATTTCCTGCGCAACTGCGGCTAATAATCGGCGCATAATAACACTACAGGTTCATTTTTGTGCTCTTACGCGTGTAGTAAAATAGCCGCAAATGCGCCCTTGCTTACTAAGAACATCCCGACAGTCCCGATCCCCAAGCCATTTAGAAAAGGAACACTCCATGCCAATCTGGACCCGCCCCATCGACCTCGCCACTGCCAACGCCAACAGTGCGAACACCGCCGTCGCTAGTCTGGGAATCGAAATAACCGAGATCGGCGACGATTTTCTGCGCGGGCGCATGCCGGTGGACTCACGTACTGTTCAGCCCCAAGGCATTCTCCACGGCGGGGCTTCGGTACTCCTTGCCGAAACCCTCGGCAGCTTTGCCGCTAACTACTGCTTGCGCAGTCCCGAGCAACGCGCGGTGGGTTTAGAGATCAATGCCAATCATCTACGCGCGGTGTCCTCCGGCTGGGTTACCGGCACGGCGCGCCCTATTCATATCGGCGGTAGCACTCAGGTGTGGGAGATCCTTATAAAGAATGAGCAGGGCAAGACTACCTGCATATCTCGCATCACGATGGCCGTTATCCAAATTCCCGTCAAATGAGGACGATTAAGGCTTGACCCTTTTCAACCTAAAGGCCGATGATAGGTTTCAAATCCTAAGCATGCATTATGAATCGCCTCTGCGCCGCCACATTTAGAAAAAATAGAACAGGACTAATCCTATGCATACCCTTATCAAAGCAAGCCTTGTGGTACTTAGCGCCGTTTGTACGGCCTCCTTTGCTCACGCCGAGAAAACTCGCATCATCAACGGAAAATCCGCGAACATCACAAGCTATCCTTGGTTAGCCAGTGTTTTTGTCGGCAGTGAAAGTGACCCGGACAATGGCGGCGCCTGTGGCGGCAGCTTGATCTCTTCACGCTGGGTACTCACCGCCGCACATTGCTTCTTGAACAAGGCTGGCGATACGGTCGCCACTGGTACGGCTGCGCGTACGACCGTGACGCTAAATACCACCAACATCAACGCGAAGATTTCCGGTAATGCGGTAATCGCCAATGTCTCTCAGGTAATCGTGCACCCCAGCTACAATCCGAATACCGCCACCAGCGCGAATTCTAACGATTTCGACATCGCGCTCATAGAGCTCAGCGCGCCGGTCAGCATCACCCCCGTACGTCTGTTCACTGGTACCGTTCCTACCAGCGTACCTGCCATTGTAGCGGGCTGGGGAGCCACAGTAGGCGACGGCACTAGCGCATCGGATGATCTGCTAGCCACGCAACTGCTTACCAGCAAAGCCGCTGCTTGCAGCGCCGCGCATGGCGAACTGATCACTTCCAATATGTTCTGTGCCGGTGGTTATACAGTTACAGACACTTCTGACACCTGCCAGGGCGATAGCGGCGGTCCTTTGTTTATCCGTTTGAACCAAGGCGCTCTGCAACTGGGGATCACGAGCTTCGGCGGCAGCGAAAGCGCTGGTTGTGGCACACCCGGCTCCCCCGGCGTGTATGCCAATATCGGCGCACTATACGGCTTCATTAGCAGCCACGTTACAGACGTCAGCACACTGAGCTCGATCACTGATGCCAATACCGCGTTCAATCGCTACGACGCCGCCAGTGACTCGGTCATCATCCCGAAAGTGTATGGCGGCGGCGTTAACTATTCCGTCACGCTTAAGCACAACGGCAACTACAATTTCTCACTAAGCGCTGCCACTGAGAATACGTCCGACAATATGGACTCGGTGCCCGCCTACTTCGATGCCGCCGCGAATGTCTTAGTACTGCCGCTGGTAAAAGTGGGAGCTGACACCGTCAATGTGCGCCTGAAACATTTGGGCGACTTCAAGTTCTCACTCGAGTCCGCTGACGCTCCATAGCGATTATTGGCGGTACAACACTTCTCCGCCTACAACCGTCATCAACACCTTGCCGTCTAGTAGACGCGCAGGGTCTTGGGCGACAGTGGCGAACACGTCTTGATCCAACACCGTGATATCCGCCCACATCCCCGCCTTGAGCATGCCTGTCTCATTCTCCGTGAAGCTCGCGTAGGACGCGTTCACGGTATATCCGCGTATCGTCTCCTCTGCCGTTAGCTTCTCTTCAGGGAACCAGCCACCCGGTGGCTCTGAGTCAGTGCTCTGACGAGTGATCGCCGAATGCAGACCGTAGAAGATACTCCAGTCATAACCCATCAAATCAGACCCAAATACCAAGGGCACATTGTGGCGACGAAAAGTGCGCCAAGCGTAGGCCCCTTCGGCACGGTCTAGGCCAATGCGGTCGATGGTCCACACTTTGTCTTCGGCCACAAACGGGGGCTGCACTGCGGCGACAATATCGAGTTCGTCGTAAACCGCGAAATCATCTGGGTGCACGACCTGAGCGTGTTCGATACGGTTGCGCAGTTTTTGCATTTCGGGATTGCTTGCGAAGTTATCGCGAAAGAATTGCAACACCTCACGATTACCACCATCCCCGATCGCGTGAATATTTACCTGAAATCCCGCCAGCAACATCGCACTGATCTCATCTGTAAAGAAACCATACGCCTCGCCAGAGACACCGAAATGTCCTGGGCGATCGCTGTACTCCTCCAGCAACTTAGCGCCACGTGCCCCTAAAGAACCATCGTAATAACCCTTAACGGATTGCACGAACAATTTGTTCCCAGGGAAACGTGTGGGTCCTCGCGTAATCCACTGCGCCATCAAGGCTTTGTCACGCCCGCTGATCATGGCGTTAACTCGGATCGGCAACAGATCCTGTGCAGCTAATGATTCGTAGGCCGCCATTAGGTCCGTGTTTACTCCCGCATGATGCACGGCGGTAAACCCCGAATCCTGCATAATGCGCAGTCCGTTCAAAAGTCGATTCTCGAGACGGGCCATGCTCAACGGAGGCACCGCCTCACGGTATAGGGCCACACCCCGATTACGCACAGCACCAGTGGGGGCACCGCTCGCATCGCGTACTATTTCTCCCCCGACTGGGTTCTGTGCGTCAATGGTGATACCCGCAGCCGCCATAGCGAGTTGATTGCCCCAGGCCCCGAAGCCATTCATACCATCCATTAGCACAGGATTATTCGGAACCCTTGCACTCAAGAGCTCATGGGTAGGGAAGCGATCTGCCCACTGGCCCTCATCCCAGCCTCTTGCCACTATCCACTGCCCAGCAGGAATGGCATTAGCGGCGATATGGTTCACGACGCGCTCTACGGCTTCCTCTTCGGATTGCACTCCCTTCAAATCCACATCGTCAAGCGTTGCGCCTAGCTCTTCTATGTGGGTGTGGGTGTCTACAAAGCCTGGCATGATACTGGCGCCGTGCACGTCGACCACCTCCGTGCCGCTGCCCTTGAATTTACTTATCTCGCTCGTCGTGCCAACCGCAAGAATGACGCCGTCTTTGATGGCGATAGCCTGTGCATCGGGCGACCACACCCCATCAGAATAAGGGGCATCGGCGGCAGGGAGACCTTCCGGTGAGGGCTCCGACCAGCTCATTGAATACAGACGGCCATTCTCGAGAATCAGGTCCGCACTTAGCGCAGGCTCGGTGGCGGCACTTGGCGTGGTAGACGATTCCGGAGAACAACTGGCGAGCAACAAAATGCTGGCCACAATTAGGAGTCTGAAGCTGGCTGGGTATCGCTGGATATTAAACACGTTTGTTAGCCTCTCTCGTATTGTTATGGACGTTCAGCATTAATTTTAGAAGAGCCTAGTCTACCAGCAACTCATAGTGAGACCGACTAGAAAATGGCCATAAATACGGCGCTGCGCTGAAGATTTGCTAGCATCCAACTCTCAGCCCTCCTAGAATCCCGTCAACTGTATTGCATTGCGATGATCGTAAATCGCGACCAAAAAGGAGCCGCTTCATGATCAAGACTCTACGCATACTGCCCTATTTACTCGTTATCGTGGCCACACCGCAAATTTGGGGTACGGACGCCGACTCTTCTTGGCAAGTGACTAGAACTCCCGATGGTCGTCCCGATCTGCAGGGCATCTGGAGCAATGCGACCCAAATGCCACTGCAACGCCCCGCGCAACTTGGGGAAAAACGCGCGTACACTGAAGAAGAAGCGGCGGCGCTCGAAGCCCGGGCAGTATTGGCCGAACAACGCAACAATAGCCCGAGTGACCCGAACCGTTCTGCGCCTAGCGATGGCAATGTGGCAGCAGCCTACAACACTTTCTGGCTCGACCGCGGCGATGCAACCGCGCGCATCAATGGCGAATACCGCACCTCAATGATCATTGACCCACCCGATGGACGAATTCCTTGGTTAGCGGAACAAGAGCGCAGACCCAATCAACTCGCGCGCTGGCTCGACGCTCCAGAAGTAGGAGCCTTCGATGGCCCAGAAGTACAAACCATTGGTGAGCGCTGCCTCTTGTTCTTCGACTTTCGCACGTCAAACTCGAGTGCTGGTCCGCCCATGATGCCAATCATCTATAACAATAATTATCAGATCGTGCAGACAGCAGACTATGTGCTCATCTTGGCCGAGATGATCCATGACGCACGAATCATTCCTATCCGCACTCAGCACGGCCCCGCGATACATCGCAAGTGGATGGGTGACTCGATTGGGCATTGGGAAGGGGATTCTTTAGTCGTTACAACACGGCACTTACACCCGCAGCAATCCCATTACGGCTCCAGCGACGATATCGTGATAACTGAGCGATTTACGCGCGAGTCGCAAGACCAAATCGTCTATCAATTTACGATGGATGACCCGTCAGTGTATCGACAAACTTGGACGGCCGAGATGGCCCTTCGGACTAGACCTGCGCAGGAGCGCATCTACGAGTATGCCTGCCACGAAGGAAACTATGCACTGCAGGGCATTCTTTCTGGCGCACGGGTTCAAGGGAACCTCTGAAAGACAATGTGGCGTCTCTGCGTGAATCTGTCGCGTGTTGCCGCAAGGCGTCGTGCGAAGGCAATGGCTGGCGCCCTTGGCAAGAACGAGACGCACACAATTAATGCCAATTAACACTCTCAGTCCGTCTGGGTGTCGGGGAAATAGGCGGCGATATTCTCAACGGCCTCACTGTGCTGCTGCGCAGCGGCGAGTCTGAATAGCCGCAAGGCCTCGTCTTTATTCGCCAAGACCCCGTTGCTCTCGATATACATCATTGCCAGAATGTTCTGGGCGTTGGCGTGCCCTAGCTGCGCCGCCTGAGCATACCAGCGCGCAGCCTCTGCCAAGCTCTGACCCACACCACGCCCCTCAGCATAAAGCACGCCGAGGCTGTATTGAGCCTCGGCATTCCCCAGCACTGCAGCCTGTTGATACCAGCGCAAAGCCTCAGGGTAATCCTGCACTACGCCTAAACCAAAATCATACATGATGCCTAGGCTGTATTGCGCCTGCGCATGCCCCTGTGCGGCAGAGCGCAGAAGCCATGCGCGCGCTTGGTCGAAGTCTTGAACGAGGCCTTCGCCATTACGATAGAGGATGCCAAGATTATTCTGAGCTCTCGCATCACCTTGTTCGGCCTGCACTCGCCAAGTCGACAAAGCCGTCAGGAAATCGCCCTCGAAATACGCATTGCGGGCGTTCTCCATGGCGTCATCCCAGCGCTGACGACTCGCCGCCTCTTTCAGAATCTCACGATTCGCGTCTGTGGCCACCGGTTCGGATTCGCCGAATATCGCCGCCAGCCATTGACCATCGGTAGGGTTGGGAAAGATCACATATTCGTGACCGAACTTGTCTTTGTCCTGCGCCATCGCCGCGATACGTCCATCGATGTCGCTGCGGATATAGTATTTGCGGCGAAAATCGTTGAGGTTATCGCCGAGGAAGGTCAGCACATTATATTCACTCATAAGAGCGTCTTGACGCGGCTCCTTGTTGGAAGAGTCACGCAACACGGTGACGTGCTCCTGATCGACATAGGGAAACCCCACCCCACGTAAATTTTCCAAGGCTAGTTGGAGGGTATTCTCGCCTTGATCGCGACTAGTCACATAAAACACTTCCACATCATTCGCCGCACAGAACTCTAAGAATTCAAGTGCGCCTGGCGTTGCCGTTACCCGGTTTGACTCCACCCAACGATCCCAGATCGCGTCATCGAAGAAATCCATATTGCGCTGGACCAGATGCCCCCAATAGGTGAGTGAGTGCAGCACGGTGTCGTCAACATCTGTGACAACGGCAAGGGGCTTATCCCCCGGCTGTCGACGCTCTAGTGCGGCCTGCACGTGCATACGCGCGATATTAAAGCCTTGGTAGTAGAGTGCCTGATACTCTGCGGCGGTCTGCTTCCACGCAAGGGCATAAAGAAGTGCATCGCGCTGCGCAGGCGCTTCGCTCACTTCCTGCGCCACGCTGCCAACACTCATCAGCAAGGATAGCGTTAGGGCTAGAATTCTACTTTTCATGACTCTCTCCAGTAATTTTCGGTTGCTGCGCATCGACCTCGGCGGGTGCAGCCTCCGGTGACGCGGTAAGCGCCTCGGCGGGCAGGCCTAGATTGACTCTAGTCTGGACTATATAGCGATCGATATAAACGGCCGCTTTCACTGCCTGATCGATGACTCGATGCAGAGCACTTAAACGCTCTAAGGAGCCAATGCGCGTGGGTCCAAACTCCCCGTTGTACCGGCGCGTAAATAACTTGCCTTCAGCCCCTGGTACTGGGATTCGAAACTAGCCCGCATCTCATTGAGCACATGGACATCCCAGTCTTGCCGATCGACTTTAGCCTCATCGATTAAGGCTGCCGCGCTAGCGCGCAGCGAAAAGCGCGCTAGCCTGAGTTGCTCATCGCGCAAATCAATAACAGGGGCGTCTGGCACTAATTCACGCGCATGTTCGGCCACATTGACGAGGTACTGGGCCACCCGCTGCGCATCAGACAAGGCATTGAGTTGCTCGTTGACCATTTGCGGACGAGGAATGCCGCTGGCGAATTCGCTGATCGCATAACTCAGAATCTCCAAGGCACGATGTCCTTGCTCAAGGTGGTCGTCATGACGTACCTCCTCGCTAATGGCGCCCTTTGCAATCTGTCCTGCAGTTGCGCTCAGGGTTACCGCCAAAGCGGCGCTCGGAGATTGCATGAGGACTGTCATTACGATGCCGATACCCAGCAATGCGACAATCCAGGACGTGAGCGTGGTGCCAAGATTACTTCCGTAGATCACCCCTACTGCCTGGCTAAGGCTTAGCAGACTCGCGTTAACGAAGCCTACTGTCATGAAAATTACGGCGCTAGAAGACTGCACTATGGCGGTAATCGCGATGCCCGAGACAATGGCTCTTGCCCAGCTATGAGTGGCGATGCTAAGTATGGCGCGCAGCGTATTCCCGGCCGCGGAGGTAAGCCCTTCTGTCATTAGCCTCATGCCTAAGAGAAAGAGCCCGATAGCTCCTAGAAATGTTAGTGCCGACTGCCAACTCATCATCGTCTCCACACAGAACTCGCGGTGTTCAAGCGCTTGGCGCTACACCTAATTACAACGCAATGTTAAGAGTGTGCGTTGGTCTCAAACGTGGTCTAAACCACTTATCGTGGCGTAGGTATTGGCTGTGTGTCAGTATTAGTGCCAATCAAGAGGTAAAGACAGTATGGCAATTAAAGCAGTAATTTTCGATTGGGATGGCACCATCGTAGACTCTATTGATCATATCGCGACCAGCCTGCATATGGCAGCCGCAGATCTCGGCTTCCCCACGCTCGAGAAAGCCGCCTATCGCAATATTATCGGGCTTGGCATGGTCGATGCCCTCAAGGCACTCTACCCTGGCGTTAGTGAGCCAGACATCGAGCGCATAAGACAAACCTATAGCAGCTATTTCTTTGCGAAAGAGGCGACGCCTCAGCAGGTTTTTGCGGGCATGCTCGACGTAATTGACGCACTACGCGCTCGCGGCGTTGGCCGGGCGGTGGCCACTGGCAAGAGCCGTCGAGGTTTGGACAGCGCTCTGCAATCCAGCGGCTTGCACGCGCATTTCGATGTGACTCGCTGCGCCGACGAAACTCTCTCCAAACCCAATCCCAAAATGCTCGAAGAGATCCTCGATTTCTATGGCTTAAACCCCAGTGATGCGGTGATGATAGGCGACACCACCTATGACCTCGAGATGGCACAGCGCATCGGCATGCCTTCAGTTGGCGTGCGCTGGGGTGTCCATGAGGATGCCGAGTTAGAGCGCTTCGCACCCGCTAAAATTGTCAGCTCTACACAAGAATTGCACGCCTTTCTCGCAACACTGTAAAGTTTCCCTTTAGACAAGAGAGCGCAAAATTATGCGAATTCTGATCACCGGCGGCAGCGGTTTTCTAGGCCAATCACTCACTAGCGCACTACTTGCTAGGGGCGATGAAGTGCTTATCCTAAGCCGCAGCGCAGCAAGCAACGCCAGAAACAAACTGGCCAGTCACTGGGTGCAGAGTCTCGACGAGATCGACGCCCCTATAGACGCAGTCTTCAATCTCACTGGCGCAAATCTATTCTCCCGCCCCTGGACAAAGGCGCGCAAACGCGAGTTATGCGACAGTCGAATTGCTTTCACTCAGGTACTCGTCGATTGGCTCAACAAACAGGCACAGGCGCCACGAGTACTCTTATCCGGTTCCGCCATCGGCATCTATGGCGATCAGGGCGACCACGCACTCACCGAACAATCCGAGCAAGGCAAGGATTGGGCGGCCAATCTAGTAGCCGACTGGGAGGCCGCCGCTGCGAGTGCCGGCACCCGCACAGTGAATTTGCGTACCGGGTTGGTGTTGGGCGATGGAGGCTTGCTGCAACCATTGCGACCCTTGTTTAAACTCGGGCTCGGGGGCTCTTTAGGGGATGGCCAATTCTGGTATAGCTGGATCCATCTCCAGGACTGGGTTAAAGCCGCGCTGTTCTTACTCGATCTAGAAGGCGCCAGCGGCCCCTATAATCTTACTGCCCCAACACCCGTACGTTACAAGGAATTCGCCAACGGTTTAGGCAAGGCTTTGCACAGACCCGTTTGGCTCACTCCGCCTGCGTGGGCTCTAAATCTTATGTTGCGAGAACAAGCCAGTTTATTGCTAAGCAGCACCAAGGCGATGCCAACGCGACTTCATGAGACAGGTTTTGAGTGGCAATACGGGGTGCTAAGTGACGCCCTCGCCGCTATCCTCACGCCTGAACGAGAATCAACAGAGTAATGACTACGCGCGGTCAGGCCTCTACTCGATAGTTCTGCAGAGACGGCGTATAGGATTCAGCTAATAAGTGCAGTGAACTCCCATCGGCCTGCGTCGAAAAATCCACCCAGACGTCTACTCTCTCCCCTATCCCCAAAGTCAGAGCGGGCTGCTCAACTGCATTCTCGAGTAGGCCACCATCGCTGCCAATGATCCTAAAATCGCTGCCATCGCTCCAGCGTAGATGATACAGACTTGCGTTCGAAGTATTGATGATGCGAAAGCGATGGGTGGTGCGTGGCAATGTCCTAGAATAACCAACACGCCCATTCACCATCACATAATCGCCACTAAAACCCATCATCCAGTTGTGACGCATATTGCCAATGTAGACCAGCTTATTTCCATTATCGAATGAGCGGTCTTGAATCATCAACGGGATTTCTAGCTCACCCTGCGGCAGTTTGGCTGCATCTTCCACTTCATCGTGAATGACCAACATGCCGGCGAGGCCTTGATAGACTTGGAAGGACGTGCGTTCGTGTGGATGATGATGAAATCAATACGTGCCCGCGCGATTGTTGATAGCAATCTCGTAAACATAACGCTCGCCAGGCGCGATCGCGTACATCGAATGCCCATCCATGCGCTGTGGGATATTCAAGCCATGCCAATGCACGATGCTCTGCTCGGGCAGATGATTCTCAAAATGGAAGCGTATTCTCTGGCCGCGCCTAATGAGCTGGTGGCTTGACTCAGCAGTGCAGAGGATGCCGCCACACTCAAGTTCGAGCGCAGCGGCGTATGTCTAATTTACTGCTAAGACATCACAGTCGAGTTTATCGAGGATCTTCTGAGCAGTCGTGCCCACCAGCACGCCTTTCGCGCCACTGCGCTTAGAGACACCTAACACCACTGTATCTGCCTTGAGGAAATTGGCACGCTCGGGAATCACGCGTTTGGCGTCCCCACGCACGATATGAAAATTTGCACGCGCCACACCGAAGGCGTGTGCGAGTGTCGCCTCATCGCCATCGGGATGAGCTTCTTCGCCCTCGATAAGATGGCTGAAGTCAGGTTTACGCGAGGTAGCCGCAATAACATGAAGTGGCAGGCCCGTGAAATCCGCCATTTCGTGTGCGTGTTTCATCAGTGCATTGTTCAGCCCAATATGCCCCTCGTTTTTGGATTCAATGTCCAACGCAGCAAGTATTGCCTTGCCACTAAAACTCTTACGCTCACGCACCAGAAGTACTGGCGCAGGGCTATGGCGCATGATGGTGAAATCGGAGGTGCTATGCAGAAGACGCTTGAGTTTGCCATGGCGGAACGTTGATTTAATCACCAGTTCCGCATCGACCCGCAGCGCAGCGCGGCTAACTGCCGCATACCAGTCGGAGGTCCAAGAGCATTTTTGAGCTAGCGTCAAACCCTTGGTCTTAAAGGGCGCTAGCAGTGCGGTGACTTTCTCCTTCCAAGCCTTTAACTCCGCCTGTTTACCACTCTTTCGTGAGGACGCGCTGCCCATCTCCTCGACTTGTTTATGAATGGCGGAAAACGCGGTGACCTTCCCTTTGCTCTTAGCTGCGATGTCCGCAGCACGCACTAACGCGGGTTGTTTTTTACTAGTAGGGTCAATTACGACAAACAATTTTTTGTATAGGCTCATAGGGTTCCGTCTATTATCAATGCTGCAGGAGTAGAATGCAGACTAAACACACTTCATTCAGGTGTCTAGCGTGTCAGCAAGAGCTTGCTGTAGTGTTGATATAAAACAATATTTCATCCATTCGCTTGAAATAAATTCTCGATAATTCAGCTCAAGGCGCATCATAATAGACCTTGAGATTAAGCAAATTTTAAGGATTCATTGTTAGAGTTCCCTCGCTATTTCGAGCGAATGATTTACAAACACTCGTTTCACCTTCTAAGGAGAATACTCCGTGATAGAACCAAATATCGTCGGCGGCCTGATCGGCGGCAGTTTGATCGGCATCTCAAGCTTAGCAATGCTGCTCTTACTTGGTCGCATAACCGGCATCTCTGGCATCCTAACCGGCGTGATCACCTTGAACAAACAGGACGGACTGCCTTGGCGAGCTGCGTTCATCGGCGGACTGATCTTCGGCGCTGTCCTCTATCAATTTTTCTTCAATCGCGCACTGCCCATCGAGATGCAGGCTAGTGGTCCACTACTAATTCTCGCGGGCCTGCTAGTAGGCGTAGGTACTCGTCTCGGCTCAGGGTGTACCTCTGGGCATGGCGTCTGCGGCATCGCGAGACGCTCGCCACGCTCCATTGCGTCCACCGCGACGTTTATGGCAGTCGCCGTTATCACCGTCTTTGTCACGAGGCATCTACTATCATGAAAACTTCTCTCGCCGCCTTATTCTGTGGCATCGTATTTGGGCTCGGCCTTGCAATCTCCGAGATGATTAATCCTGCACGCGTGATCGGCTTTCTCGACATCACCGGACAATGGGATCTGACACTCGCACTAGTCATGGGCAGCGCGCTGGCCTTCACCGTGATCGGTTTTCCGCTGATTACGAAAAAGGCGCACCCCATACTAGCGGAGAAATTCACCTTACCGACAAAAAAGACACTGGACACTCCCCTGATTACCGGCGCCGTGTTATTTGGCGTTGGCTGGGGGTTGGCTGGCCTCTGCCCTGGTCCTGCTATCGCTGGGCTTGCATCCTTGAACCCCGACATATTTCTGTTTGTGGCGGCGATGATTGTGGGGCAATTTATCGGAATACGAGTAGAAAAAACTATCGCTTAGTCCGACATAAAGTGTCGTGCAAAATATAGAAAGCCCCATGAACATCACCGACGCGTGCGTTGCAGCAGTAATCCCATAGGTTTGTTGCAGAGCCTGCCATAAAACTAAGCCTGCGGCAGCAAGCCTTGGTTGTGCAGGTAAGCACAAACTTGATCGACACTCTCTTGCAGTGATGTTCTCGCCGTGTCTACCACTACCTCGGGTTCGAGAGGAGCTTCGTAGAGGGAGGGAACGCCAGTAAATTGTTTTACTTCGCCGGCACGGGCACGTTTGTAAAGGCCCTTTACATCGCGGGCCTCACACACTTCGATCGCACATGCGCAATACACTTCAATGAACTCCCCTGGCTTGAACATGTTACGTACCCGCTCACGATCTGCGCGAAAAGGGGAGATAAATGCAGTTAGCGTTATCAAACCTGCATCGACCATCAATTTCGTGATTTCGCCAACTCTGCGAATATTCTCAGAACGGGCCTCGTCGGAAAACCCCAAATCAGCACACAGTCCATGGCGCACGTTGTCCCCATCCAACACGTAGCTACGACAACCCAACTGATGCAGCTGCGACTCTAGCGCAAACGCCAATGTGGATTTGCCAGCGCAGGGCAACCCTGTCAACCAAAGAGCCACACTGCGATGCGAGTTCTGATTTTCACGATCTTCTCTGCTCACTAGAGGTTTTTGCCACACGACATTGGGTGTTGGTTGATTGCTCATAATTCTAGACAACTAAATTTTGGAAAGAAATTGGAAGTAGCGCGCATTATAAACACGATATAGTTTCTAGCGCTGCAAATTGTCTTTGTAAAAGAGCGCATTGCGTATTAATCGCCTGTGCTTTACTCTCGGGGTTGCTCATCGATCTACACCATAAAAATAAAAGACAGGAGCCTCATCATGTCGCGTAATATGTCTATGCTCGGTATTGCAGCAAGCCTTCTAGGCAGTGTTTTCCTCCAGAGCACTACGCTCGCACAGAGCACCCCGAAAGAACCCGATTTCGCCTACTTCATGAACGAAGTACAGCCCATTTTCCTTGCCAAACGAGGCGATAATGTACGCTGCATTCAGTGCCATACCCGCAGCAGTGGCTTCCGCTTACAGCCCCTTGATGATCACGCGTTTTTCTGGACCGAGGAGCAGTCGCGCATGAACTACGCGTCCGCTCGCGCCTTCACTATGCCTGGGGCTGACCCACTCAAGAGTCGCTTTCTTACCCACCCATTGGATGCCAGCGCGGGCGGGGATGCCTTTCACGGGGGCGGCAAACATTTTGCGAATCGCAGTGACCCCGAGTGGCGCATCATGGCAGATTGGGTCGCTGGGCTAACCCAAAGACGCCCCGCATCTGACACAGTCGTGCGCATAGTACAGACCAATGCTGCCGGCGATAATTCCCGGATTATCGACCCCGTCACGAATACCGTCGTCGGGACGATCAACGATGTAGAGATTCCACACGGGGTGACGTCGGCCCCCGATGGCAGCGCCATCTATCTCTCCAACGAGAGCATGCACAGCCTCGATGTTATCGATTCTAGAACTCTACGCGTAAAACGCCGCATCGGCCTTAGCGGGCGCCCCAATAATGTCGCGGTTAGCCCCGATGGCCGCAAGGTCTACGTCGCCATCATGGAAATGCCTGGCGCCGTGGACGTTATCGATACGGAGTCTCTTACGAACATTAAAACCGTGCCAGTCGATGGCGCCATTCACAATGTCTACGTCACCCCCGATGGTCGCTTTGCTGTGGGGGGCTCGATTCAGCGCAGCATGATCAATGTGATCGACACCAGCACAGACGAAGTGGTTTGGAAGCTCCCCATGAGTTCCGGCATACGCCCGATGGCCTTCGACACCAAACCCGATGGCAGTACGAAGAATATCTATGTGCAGCTTTCTGAATTCCATGGCTTTGCCGTCGTGGATTTCGATAAGCGCGAAGAGATTGCCCGCATCGAACATCCTGCTGTTGAAGGTGAAATTGCGCACTTAGATGGCTTACAGGGCGCACCAGCCCATGGCCTAGGCGTCAGCCCGGATGGCAAGACGCTGTGGTCGACCAGCAAGGTGTACAGCCATGCCTATGTCTATTCGCTGCCGGATTTGCAGGAGATTGGCCGAGTGTTTGTCGGGCAACACCCCGAATGGGTCACTTTTACCCCAGACGGCAAGACCGTGTATATCGGTGCAGCGGGTGACAATGCCACATACGCGGTAGACACGGCATCCATGTCGGTGATTGCGAAGATACATACTGGGCAGACACCGAAGCGCAATGGCACGGTGCTAATGCAGGTAGATTGAAGTCAACAGGAGAGGGGCAGCGGCACCATCGCTCCCCCCCCCTCTTTCTTCAAACTATTGTATGTTTACCCCTCTTCTCCACACGCTGAACATTGGATCGGGAAACTACAAGTGAAACTAACGGGAATGCATACGAACCATACAGGTCGCTTTAGCAAACCCTTGCTGCTGCTCACGATGTCCATTGGCATCGCTTCTTGCCAAAAGCACCAGCAACCGCTGGATCTCGTGGAAACTACCATCGGTGCAATCCAACAGGCGCTACTGACGAAACAAAGCTCCTGCCGCGAGGTAGTAGCAAACTACTTACAACGCATCGAGCACTATGATAAGCCTAGCGGTATCAATGCCATTACGGTGCTTAACTCTCAGGCCTTATCGAGGGCCGATGAAGTTGACCTTGCGCTAGCTTCTCATGCCCCTCTTCCCGAATTATTCTGCACACCAATTGTCGTGAAAGATAATTTCGATACCCACGACATGATCACCAGTGGTGGTTCTATTACCCTAAGGGGCAACTATCCCCCCGATGATGCTTTTATGGTGCGCAAATTGCGCGAAGCGGGCGCAATCATTATCGCCAAAACCAACATGGCGGAATGGGCGTTCAGTCCTCGAGAATCCGTTTCGTCGTCGTTTGGCCGCACATCAAATGCCTATGATATTAACTTCGTGCCTGCCGGATCTTCGGGCGGCACAGCCTCTGCAGTCGCCGCGAATTTTGCCGTGGCGGGGCTGGGCAGTGATACCGGGAACTCCATACGCGGCCCATCTTCACACTTGGCATTGTTTGGCATTCGCGCCACGTTAGGCTTAACTAGTCGCGATGGTGTGATTCCCTTGATATTCGATCGGGACGTCGCCGGCCCAATGGCGCGCTCAGTAGAGGATGGTGTAAAACTGTTTAACGTTGTGGCCGGCTATGACCCAAACGATAGCCTTTCGGTTCCCGATAGAAGAGAAGCTGATTATCGGGAATTTCTTAAGCCGGATGGCTTGAATGGCAAGCGCATCGGGGTATTCCGACGATTAGTAGATCACGACACTGCCGACCAAGAAATAAGCCAGCTTTTCATTGCGGCGCTCGATGACATGCGGGCAGGTGGGGCGACTATAGTCGACTCTGTAGTTATCGAAGATTTCGACACTCTCAACGACGAAATACAGTCCTGCAGCAGTTTTCGTTATGATCTAAAGCAATATTTGGACACACTGGATGCGCCGCCATTTGAAGATGTTGTCACGGCTCTAGAGTCAGGACAGTTCGCGTCTCAATCAAAAGGTTCGCTCGAATTTTTCTCTCAATTCCCGCTCGATACTCCGCCAGATACATGGCAGGAACCTTGCGTTATCTGGCCTAATAATCCGCTGCGTAACCAGCTTCTTGCCAACACTATCAGTGCAATGGAGGCGGCCAATCTAGACGCGCTCATTTATCCTACATGGTCAAATCCACCAGCCCATATCGATAGGGCCAACGAAGAATATTTAGGGGACAATAGTCAATTGCTAGTGCCGGATGCGGGCCTTCCCGCCGTTACCATTCCAATGGGCTTCTGGCAAAACAGGCTTCCAGCAGGGATTCAAGTGGTAGGTCGCCCCTATGCTGAAGGCGTATTAATCGAGATTGCGTATGGCTATGAGCAGCGCACTAAACACAGAAAGTCACCAGAGGGATTCCCTGCATTGGCCGAGTGATTTTTTACAGCTCAATAATAAAGGCGAGCCCGACCGAGGGGCTCGCCTTTATTATCAAACAATGCCTTAATGCTAAGAGTTCAGTACGCGCCTAAATACCGCCGCCGCAATCTCCATCTCCTCCATGCTTCCTAAGGAAATTCGACAGTGGCTATTGTGTAGAGGAGGGAAGTCCCGCCCCACTGAGACTTTCTGCTCAAGACAAGCATCACGGAACTTAGCGGCCGGCATGCGCAGATTGACGAAAAGATGATTGGTCTGCGACGGCGGTACCTCATACCCCAACTCTGTAAAAACTCCAGTAGTGAAGCGACGCACGCGGGCATTCTCCTCGCGCTCGGCAGCGATGTGCTCGTGACCCTCGAACGCGGTTAAGGCCGCGACTGCCGCGAGCATATTCACATCGCCCATTCCCCAAGATCTATTAATAGCATCTAGCGTGTCTTCATGACCAAGCGCATAGCCGACACGCATGCCTGCCAGTCCGTGGGCCTTGGAGAAGGACCTCGAGATAAACACATTAGGAAACTCCTGGGCTAGGGGCAAGGCAGTCTCCATCAAGCCGTCTGCCACGTAGTTGATATAGGCCTCATCAATCAATATCCGCGTATCGGGCGATTGCGCTAATATCTGCCTCACGAAGCGCTCAACTGCGGCAGGCGAGTGCACGGTACCGGTCGGGTTATTGGGATTGCAGAAATACACCAGGCCCGCGCCAACTGATGCCACCGCCATGCCGTCGAGGTCGATACTCATGCCAGAGTCCACCTGCACTTCCTTGACTGGAATGCCCAACCTGCGAGCAGTTTGCGTGCTAGTGGAATAGGTCGGCACTGCGGAGACCAATGGCTTGCTATTAGAGCAGAAGGCATAAACGGCGCCTTCCAACAAAGGAGTAGAGCCCGTCGCAAGCAACACATTGTTGTTACCCACTCCGTAATAATCCGCAAGCGAATTACGTAGCTCATTCACGTGATCCGGGGAGTAGCCGCGGCCAACGCGTTTGGTGGCATGGCTGCGGATGGCCTCTAGTACCTTATCTCCAGGCCCGCGCGCACTCTCATTTTGATTCAGTTGGATGATGCCGCCGTCGTAGACCTTCGACATTGCCTCCTTACGCGTTTGCGCGTAAGCACTGCGGCTAAAAAGTGTCGAACCAGACAGTACACCAGCGGCCGTACTTACTCCCAGAGCCCCGATGAACCCTCGCCTTGATAGTTTCATTTTTACCTCCTCGCGTCTTCGCGCAGCGGATAGTTTTTAGGTTGCAGTAACTACACCTTTCGTAAGGCAGCAGCCATGCTGTCAAAAGCCTCCTTCACGACCAGGCGTGAAGAGCCAAGATTCATCCGCATATGCCCTTCCCCACCCGGGCCGTAATTGGAACCGGGGTTTAGATAGACACCGGAATGTTCGACCAGCCAGTCCTGCAAATAATGCTCTGGGCTTGAATAACCTTTCTCCATCGCCATCTGCTGCGCCCCGATAGCCTGCATGGCCTTGCTGAAATCCAACCAGGTGAGATAGGTCCCTTCTGCCCTGTGGTATTCCACCAACGGCATATTGTCCCGCACATAGGACTCTACGAAGCTGTGATTGGCATCCAGATACGGAAGCAGCTGATCAAACCATGCAGCGCCGCCTTTGTAGGCTGCCTCGGTAGCCGTTACCCCGAGAGTGCTAAGGTCGGCACGGTGGTTCTGGACTACTCGGCCCAGCAGGGTCGGATTCTTGGAATATAGATAAGCCGTCTTCATTCCCGCCATATTGAAGGTCTTGCTGATGGCATTGAAGGAGACGCTGTTGTTCACTACAGCCTCGTCCGGCAGGCTGGCGAAAGGAATATAGGGATGCCCAGGGCGCACGATATCCGAGTGGATCTCATCGGAAAGCACTACGATCTTGTGCTCAAGACACATCCTGCCTATGCGCAGCAACTCCGCTTGCGTCCACACATTTCCAGTCGGGTTCTGCGGATTACACACGATCATGGCATGGGTATCGGGAGTCATCCTGGACTCAAGATCCTCCCAGTCAATCTCGAAGCGGCCGTTAATACGTTTCAAGGGGCTCTGGTTAGGAATCACGCCTGTATGCCGGCAATGGTAGAAGAAACCGTCGTAGATTGGCGTCAACATCAGGACTTTAGTGGAGGGGGGTGAAAAGGTGCGTAGTGCCGCGATCACACCGGGGTAAACACCTGTGGCCAGCACAACAGACTTCGGATCGAGGTCTAGGCCGTGGCGTTCGCCACTCCACTTGACCACTTCATCCACCAACGACTCGGTGCTGCTCATATAGCCCCAAGTGTGATGCTCGCAGCGCTCTGCCAATGCCTGTGTGATACAAGGCGGCGCCTCGAAATCCATACTCGCCACGCCCATGCCATATTTGAACTGGCCTGCGGGGTAGCGCTTGGCTGGGGAGTCCCAGCGCGAGCAATTGGTGCCAACGCGATTATAGGGGGTGTCGAAGTCGAAGGGGCCGTTCTGCGAGGCTTTCCGCGGGCTTGCCGCGTGGGCATTGCCGGCACCTAGGGTACCGACTAGCGCAGTAACACCTGCACTTTTCATGAAGTTGCGTCTACTGGGGTTTGCAATCTTAGGCATAGTTGTTCCCTTTCTTGTTAGTATTTTTGAAAGAAGCACCAGCCGAGCATATGCCTTCTTGACCGGTTGCGCAAAAATATTAACATAGGAAACGAGTGGAATTTACTGGGAGGGAATTTTGGACTGAATACGTTTTAACGAATATTCGCCCCCGGAGCGAGCGTTGCGCAGGCTCTGGTGGCGAATATTTCCTAAGACTGAATGTCTACCAGCATTTCTGTTGGCGTGATACGGTCGCCTTTTTTAACCAGCACGCTGGCGATCTTGCCGCTGACAGGAGCCTTGATTTCCGTCTCCATTTTCATCGCTTCGATAACCAGCACGGGGTCACCTGCCTTCACACTCTGCCCCTCCTCCACTAGCACTTCGACGACATTGCCAGGCATGGTCGCGGTAACGTGGCCCGGGGCTGTCGCGCGAGGGCGCCGGCCTGGCTTGGTCTCGTTTGCAGACTCGGCGGCACCCGTGGACTCAAGGGTAATCTCTTCCGGTTCGCCATCGACCGTCATATAGAAACGGCGTTCGCTCTCGCCCGAAGGGCTGACACCGGTCACGTGGATATCGTAGGTCTCGCCGTGCACAGTGATCTTGAATTCGTGGGCGACACTGGCAGTACTCGTACTCGCGTTCGGTGGCAGCAAGACCTCAGGCTTAAGTGTGCCCTTATTGCGATTCTGCAAATAGGTCATGCCCACATCCGGGAACATCGCATAAGTAAGTACGTCCTCTTCACACTTTGCATCGTCCCCTATCTTGGCGCGCAGAGCATCGAGCTCCGGCTTCAATAGATCTGCAGGACGACACTCTACTACCTCTTCCTTGCCGATCGCGCGCTTGCGCAGTGTCTCATCGACTTCGGCAGGTGCTGCGCCGTAATGGCCTTGCAGATACCGCTTTACTTCATTGGTAATGGTCTCGTAGCGCTTGCCGGAAAGTACGTTGAGCACCGCCTGTGTACCCACGATCTGCGAGCTAGGGGTTACCAAGGGCGGATAGCCCAAGTCTTTGCGAACCCTTGGAATCTCTTCGAACACTTCTTGAATACGATCCAGTGCGCCCTGCTCTTTGAGCTGATTGGCGAGGTTCGACATCATGCCCCCAGGCACTTGGCTTAGCAGTACCTGAGTGTCCACGCCGTTATATTCGCTCTCGAACTGATGATACTTGCGGCGTACCTCTCGGAAGTGCGCAGCGATTTTCTCGAGCCGCTCGGCATCCAGGCCTGTCTTGTAGCCCGCGGCCTCGAGTACGGCCTTCATGGTCTCTGTTGGCGGATGGCTGGTGCCACCAGCAAAGGAAGATATCGCAGTATCTAAATGATCGATGCCCGCCTCGACAGCTTTGAGCTGACACATGGAGGCCATGCCGGAGGTGTAATGAGAATGCAAGAACAGGGGGAGCTCGATTTCTTTCTTCAGTGCAGTCACTAGTTTGAAGGTGATCTCGGGAGTCAAAAGCCCCGCCATGTCCTTGATGGCAATGCTGTGGCAGCCCATCTTCGCCATCTGCTTAGCCTGCTTCACGAAACCTTTGATCGTGTGCACTGGGCTCGCGGTATAGCAAATAGTGCCTTGCGCGTGCTTGCCTGCTTTGATCGTGGCCGCGATTGCTGTCTCGAGATTGCGCACATCGTTCAGAGCATCGAAAATGCGGAATACATCGATACCGTTCTCGGCCGATTTGGCCACGAAGGCCTCTACGACATCGTCGGGATAGTGGCGGTAGCCGAGTAGGTTTTGACCGCGTAGCAACATCTGCAGGCGGCTGTTTGGCAACGCTTTGCGCAGCGTGCGCAGGCGCTCCCAAGGGTCTTCCTTGAGAAAACGGACGCAGGAGTCAAACGTTGCCCCGCCCCACACTTCTAAAGACCAATAGCCCGCCTTGTCCAAGTCTGCACATATAGGCAGCATGTCGTCGATGCGCATACGTGTTGCGATCAATGACTGATTGCCATCTCTTAACACGACGTCGGTGATGTGAATTTTTTTGCTCATGTCCTACTCCATCTATTCGCGGGCTTGGCCCCCCTTACGAGGGCACGCGCTCCTACAATTTTATATATCTGTGCCGCTTTGGGCTATTCGCCTGCAGGGCAGGCTCCTACAATCAATGCAATTTTCCAGATCAGACAGAACCCACTGACTATAGGAGCCTGCCTTGCAGGCGACCTATCCGAATTTTCCACAGAACTGTGTCAATCGAACCCTTTCGCGGGCAAGCCCGCTCCTACAAGGTCTGGCGCGCCCTACATGCCCGATTGTGCTGCGATTGCTGCGGCTATCGCGGCCGCTAGAAACTCGGGACGACGTTTGGTGGAATAGCGCATCAACTCGGGGTGTGCTTCGACGAAGCCCGTATTGAAATTCCCCGCCTGAAAATCTGGGTGATTCAGAATCTCTTTATAGTATTGCTTGGTCGTCTGGATGCCATAGATCTGCATATCCTCTAGCGCGCGCAGGGAGCGTTGTATCAACTCCTCCCAATTGCGTGACCACACCACTAACTTCGCACACATGGAATCGTAATGCGGGGGAATGGTATAGCCGGTATAAATCGCGGCGTCTGTGCGTACTCCAGGCCCCCCCGGCGAGTAGTAACGCGAGATACGCCCGAAGCTCGGCAAGAAGCCGTTTTTCGGGTCTTCTGCGTTGATGCGGAACTGCGCGGCAAAACCAGAGTAAGTGATGGTCGCTTGCTCGACGCTAAGAGGTAGGCCGGAGGCGATACGAATCTGCTCGCGCACGATATCGATGCCGGTAATCTCCTCGGTAATCGTGTGCTCAACTTGGATGCGCGTGTTCATCTCCATGAAGTAGAAGCTGCCGTCGCTATCTAGCAAGAATTCTACGGTGCCGGCGTTCTCATAGCCTACTTCCTTGGCTAGCTTCACAGAAAGCTCACCAATATAGTTGCGCTGCTCATCGTTCAGTTGCGGAGAAGGCGCCAGCTCGATTAGTTTTTGATTGCGGCGCTGAATAGAACAGTCGCGTTCGAACAGATGCACAGTATTGCCCTGCGAGTCTGCTAGTATCTGCACCTCGATATGGCGTGGATCGACGATGCATTTCTCGAGGAACACATCGGCGCTGCCGAAGGCCTTCGTCGCCTCGGAGATTACGCGTTGATAATTCTGCTGCAGCGCCTTGGCATCGTTACAGCGACGTATGCCGCGACCGCCACCACCGTTGGTCGCCTTGAGCATAACAGGATAGCCGATCCTCTTTGCGATCTTGAGCGCCTCGGCCACATCAGCAAGATTGCCATCGGTGCCGGGTGTGGCGGGCACGCCTGCCTTCACAGCGCTGCGACGGGCCTCGGTCTTATCGCCCATCGAGGTGATGACGCTGGCCTTAGGTCCGATGAATTTGACCCCGCGCCGCTCGCAGATCTGCGCAAGCTCAGCGTTCTCGGAAAGGAAACCATAGCCAGGGTGCAGACCATCGCAGCCAGTTTCTACAGCCAAGTTGACGAGTTGATGCGGGTTTAGATAGCCCTGCAGCGGGTCTGGCCCCACAGAATAGGCCTCATCGGCTTTCTTAACATGGAGGGAATAGCGGTCCGCCTCTGAGTAAATAGCGACCGATCGCACGCCAAGCTCGCGACAAGCGCGGGCAATTCTGACGGCAATCTCACCACGGTTTGCAATTAAGACTTTTTTTAACACTGAAGAATTCTCTGGTGGCTGGAGTCTGTCTGAATTCACGCTAAAAACGAGAAATTAGGGGAGTTAATACTTACTAATTCCACAGCATGATCTAAATATTAGGAATGGCAGCTTACTTAGGCTGTAATTGGGCGTCAACTAGCAAAATCAGGCAATTCTGCTCGCTTAGGACCGATTTAGCCCCAAACTGATCAGCATTAGGGCGGGCGCTACCGGATCAGCGATGAGGGCTATCTCCTCGCGAGTGCTCAGCGCGCCACGAAGGGACTTTACTGCCGTCTCGGCGTGTGGGCCCAGAAATTGGATCAAAAAGCTCCCCATCCTCCTGAGAAGCCCTACTCGATCGCTCAACGGGACTTGCGCCGCCTTTACTGACGGTCGTATATCCTTACGACTTTCACTGCCGCGCCAAAATTGGCTGGCTTGAGCTCTAGTTCGGCGCGCAGGCGTCGGCCATTGCTCTCTACGGTATAGCTCTCGAGAGTGAACCCGCCATCACGAGGACGCCCCTCTACATAAAGAGTCTCCCCTTCCCATTGCCCGATAGCGAAGTCTTTACCGCCATTGGCATAGTGATCACTGGCCTCAACGGAGCGGGTACGGCCATCGGTGTGGAAGACCCGTTGGAAGCCATCAGCATAACCGAACCAGAACTCCGGTTCGGTGTAGTCGATGCGCAGAATAGTGTCATAGGAGATGCGGTCATATAGCTCCTGCTCTTCGGGACCGCCACGGTAGCGCCCCTTCTCCTTCTTCTTGAACCAGCTTCGGGAGACTTTGCCGCCGGCCTTAATTATGGCGGCCTCTACGGCCTCGTCAGTGTCTTCACTAAGCTCTTGATTGATGCGCCAGTTACCAACAATGGGATGAACCGGCGCCTCTTGCCCAAAACTCCGGGCTATACCACTGACAATAAGTAGGCTCAGGGTCAGTGCTTGCGCGATAGTGGCAATCTTCATGAATACTCTCCTCATTCACCGCTGTAGATTTCGATTCGATGCAATGAACGAAGCCATACCATAGCACGAGACGATTTAGCTGGCCGCAACATCAGGAATGCCCGAGGCCTCATGCTGAAAGTGAAGACTTTAATTGGCAGCGCCTAATCAATTACGTCGTTGCAGGGCTAGAAAATTACTGCTCATCAGAAATGCCAGCACGAGCACTATAAGTGCCATGCCAAACCATTGCAGGGCATATTGAATATGCATGCGAGTGTTCACTGTCACGGCAGGCCAGTGTCTGGCGAATATCCCTGGCTCGTTCGCCCCCAAACGCACCACCCAGGGTAGTAAGGGACGCTCCATCAACTCGGCGGCGCGGTCGATATCTAGGCTACGGAAACGCAGCGGCCAATCGTCTCCCTCTACTTGGGTCCTGCTAGGCAGTGGAGCCGGGACATGCAGTTGTCCACGCAGTGTTTGTGGCCCTTCGAGTGGCGGAATATAGGGCATCCCATCGGTCCCTGGCCCGGGCGTTACCCAGCCGCGACTCACCAGCACGAACTCGCCACCTTCCTCTAGCTCGAACGGAGTAATGAGCTCGAAACCCGGCGCGCCCTGAAAGAATTGGAAGGCAACGACAAAAGAGGCCGCATTCCAGTATTGGCCCGTGGCAGAGACACTGAGGTTCTCCAAGTCGCTGGCCTGCTCCTCGCTCAATGGCCCGGTGCGGGGCGTAAGTGTCACGAGGGGAATGGGTGTCTCCAACTGACGTTGTTGCATGGCGTGCTGAAACTCACGCTTATCCGCCGCTCGTCCCAATTGCCAGAGACCAAGGTTGATTAAGAGCGCTACCGTCAGGACGACACAGGTGGCGATAAGCCAGTGAATTCGAATACGTAATTTGCCAAATTTTAGTTCTGTTTGCACGCCACTCCCTGCCATTTTTTTATTGTATATCTTGCTCCGATTCTAGAGCCTAAAGGCGCGCAGCGCGATTCTTTTCGCGGCCGCCCGTCTCTTTTATTAGGCGCTTATGATAAATTATCGACAAGTGCTGCTAAGCCCTTCTTTCAACCCTCTCCGTACGGAATCTCCGCAATGAAAATCGGCGTTTTATCGCGAAACGGTAAGCTATACTCAACTCGCAGACTCGTAGAGGCCGCCAAGGCCCGGGGGCACGAAGTACGAGTTGTGGATGTGCTCAAATGCTATATGAATATTACTGCCAACAACCCAACCGTTCACTACAAGGGTGTCGGCGACCAAGAGACACTGGAGTTCGACGCCGTCATTCCGCGCATCGGCGCCAGCGTAACGGGGTATGGCTGCGCAGTGTTACGGCAATTCGAAGTGTCCCACACCTATTCTATTAACGAGTCGATCGCGATCGCCCGCTCGCGGGACAAACTGCGCGCACATCAACTTTTGGCGCGCCGTGGCATCGGCCAACCGATTACCAGTTATGCCCACTCAGCCGATGCCACTAATGACCTCATCAGTTCAGTTGGCGGCGCACCGCTTGTCGTCAAAATCATGGAGAGCACCCATGGCAACGGCGTGGTCCTCGCGGAGACTCGCAAAGCTGCAGAAGCCCTCATCACCGCGTTTCGTGGCTTGAAGGCAGACTTTCTAGTACAGGAGTTTATCAAGGAATCCGGCGGCGCCGACATTCGCTGTTTCGTAATCGGTGATCGTGTGATCGCCGCTATGCAGCGCACCGCAGCACCCGGCGAATTCCGCTCCAATCTTCACCGTGGCGGCACCGCTACAGTGGTGAAACTGCGCCCGGACGAGCGTAAATTAGCCGTTAAGGCGGCCCAAGTTATGGGCCTGGACGTTGCAGGCGTGGATATCATTCGCTCTAACCATGGCCCACTTGTGCTGGAAGTAAACTCATCGCCGGGGCTCGAAGGCATAGAGGCGGCCACTGGCAAAGACATCGCCGACGCCATCATCGAATATCTTGAGAAAGACAGCCTAAAAGGCCCCAATAAGATGAAGGGAACTGGCTGAGTAGCGAATGCCGAAGCATACCGATTTCCTTGGCGATTTAATCTCGCCTATCAGGTCTTGGAAGGCTCATACAGAAGGCAGGAGACAGGTTGTGCTTCGTCGCTCAGGGTAGGCACGACACTTTTGCAGATCTCCATTGCTTGCGGGCAGCGCGTGTGGAAATTGCAACCAGACGGCGGGTTTATCGGGGAGGGCACATCCCCTACCAGTATCTGACGATTAGCCACGTGGTGGGGATCGGGAACGGGAATTGCGGAAATCAGTGACTGCGTATAGGGATGCCGCGCCGTGCGGTAGATGCTCTCGCCCTCGCCGGACTCGACGATTTTGCCAAGATACATGATCGCGATGCGGTCGGAGATATGCTTCACTACGGCTAAATCATGAGCGATAAACAGATAGGAGAGATTGAATTCCTTCTGCAGATCGATCAAGAGATTCAGGATCTGGCTCTGAATCGAGACGTCTAGGGCAGAGACAGGCTCATCACAGATAATCAGTTTAGGGTTCAGCGCAATCGAGCGAGCAATGCCAATACGCTGGCGCTGGCCACCGGAAAACTCGAAGGGATAACGTGTCACAGAACGCGCGGGTAGGCCTACCAAATCCAGTAGCTCTTTCACGCGTTTGTTCCTAAATTCTTTATTACCAATACTGTGAACCTGAAAGGGTTCTTCCAGTATTTGTCCCACGGTATGCCGCGAATTCAAGGACTCCATGGGGTCCTGAAAGATCATCTGGATATCGCGGCGAAAGGGCATCATATCCTTACGGCCGAGCCTCGCGATGTCGGTGCCCTCGAAGCTGATATAACCGGCAGTCGGTTGGTAGAGTCTAGCGATACAGCGTCCAAGCGTGGATTTACCGCAGCCAGATTCGCCAACTAAACCGAGGGTCTCTCCTGGGGCTATGTCGAAACTAACGCCATCGACCGCCTTATTGAATTTACCGGTGCGCATGAAGACGCCTTCCTTCACAGGGAAGTGCATCTTCAAACCTCGGACACTGAGTAGTGCCTGTTCTTGCTTGGTTTGCAAAGGAATCTTGCTCATAAGTCAGCACTCAACTTAAAATCGGCGCTATCGCCACCGCCGCCGACATTAGCCTTCAGTTCGCGCCATTCATAACAGGCAACCTCGTGACCCTCCGTGATCATCTCTGCCTCTGGCGGCGCGACTAAGCACCCATCTTTGCGGTATCGACAACGGTTCTCGAAACGACAACCCTTGGGCATATCTAACAGGCCCGGCACCATGCCAGGGATGATGGGCAGTTTCGACTTAGGCTCGGTGTCTAGCCGTGGAATCGACTCTAGCAAGCCTCGCGTATAGGGATGTCTGGGGCTATCGAAGATCTCATAGACATTTCCCCGCTCTGCTACCTTGCCGGCATACATCACCACAACCGAAGCAGAAGTCTCGGCTATCACGCCTAGGTCATGAGTGATCAGCAACACGGACATGCCCATCTCATTCTGCAACTCTTTAATCAGCTCAAGTATCTGTGCCTGAATAGTGACATCCAGCGCCGTCGTCGGCTCGTCTGCGATTAGCAGACTTGGCTGGCAGGCCAGCGCCATCGCAATCACGACACGCTGGCGCATGCCACCGGAGAGTTGGTGCGGGTATTCCGTCATACGGATATCGGGCGCAGGGATGCCGACCTTGTCGAGCATTGCGATGCCTTCTTTGAGCGCCTTCTCTTTCGAAATCTTCTTGTGTAACAGTATAACTTCGGTCAACTGCCGGCCAATTGTGTGCACGGGGTTCAGGGCCGTCATCGGTTCCTGAAAGACCATGCCAATACGCGCACCGCGAATCTTCTGCATCTGCGCGATACTTATATTCACTAGGTTCTCGCCTTGCAGCCGAATCTCGCCGCCCATGATCTGACCGATGGGCTGCGGCAGTAGGCGCATGATCGACAGCGCCGTGACACTCTTTCCGCAACCTGACTCGCCGACGATACCCAGGGTCTCCCCCGCCTTGATATCGAAACTGACATCGTCGACCGCGCGCACGCGACCTTCGTCGGTAGCGAATTCGGTCACGAGATTCTTAACAGAAAGTATCACATCAGACATATGGGCTTATTGCTCGCGGTATTGATCGTATACATTGATCTGTGGCTCGAAGCGTTGGCCAGACCGACGCGCAGCAAGTGTTTCTTCCTTCATGTCTGTGTCGATCCAGTGCACGAAGGCATCCTCCGCGTAATTGGAATAGCGCACGTTGAAGTCTTCTGGCCAGCGTACCCAGCGCCATGACGCGTGCCAATAAAAGGGTTCGACAAACCCGGGTACGAAGGACGCATAGTCATAGTGCAACTGACTCATTCGGTGAGCCAGCTCTATCATCTCTTCTTTGTCAGAAGACTTTACATAGCGATCGAGCAATTGGTCCAACTCGAAAACCGCAATCTCTTCGTAGTTGTTGGTCTGCACTTTAACCTGCCTGTTCGGATTAACGCTGCCATCATCTAAAAATGCATCGTCGTAGGCATTGTCAGAATGCAGAGTTTCCCAGTAGCGCGGGTACATCTCTAGGCCATAATTCAAGCCGATGAAATACATGTCGTGCTGCTTCTCGGATGCTTTGCGGGAACCCGCCGCAACATCTAACATTTCTAAGCGCAGCTCCAAACCGGCCTTGGTCGCCTCTTCCTTCAAGATGGGGAAGATATCCCGATAGCGCTCGTAATGGGTGGAAAGGGTAAACGCTAGGCGTTCCCCTTGCGCATTCATTAAAATCCCATCGGGGCCACTGCGATCGAAACCAGCCTTGGCAAAATGCTCCCGCGCTAGGGCAATGTTAAACTCACGCGCCTTGATATCGGGATTGGTGAACTCGCCATAGCCCTCCTGGGCAGAATTCAGACGCACAAAGTCGCCGCGGAAGTACTGCTGCAAGATTACCTCCCAATTAGACGCATATTGAATACCGACACGTACATCGACATTGTTCAAATGAGGTCGTGCGGAATTGATCCAAAGCCCCCAAGGAGAATGGGGTCCGTCGTTGAAAAATTGGGCTTTCTCTATATAGCCAGCTTGCACATCCGGGTCATCGTTTGGAAGTCGTTCATACCAATAATCCGCTGTGCGAATCTTAAATTGATCGATATCCCCGCGCCGAAATGCCTCAAATTGATTGGCCGAATCTCGGATTACATTAAAATTAATGCTGTCCATATTATAGCGGTTACGGAAGAACTTGAGATCCTGAGCCCACCAATTCTCAACATGGGTCATCACGATATTGCTACCCATTCGCACGTTGTCCTGTTTGATCTCGTAAGCACCTGCATGGGGCACAAAACGCCACTGATAACGCTCCGCGAAGTCTGGCCCCAATTCTTGGAAAAAATGCTCAGGGGTGGGGGGGAAAGCCAGTGCTAAGTTATCCATGTCGGGCTTAGCCTCGGTCATGCTAATCGAGATGGTGTGGTCGTCGTATTTGGTGATATTGGTATATTGTGTGGAATACCAATTTGCACTCCAAGGGTCGTTAATATTGGGAGACAGCATGAAGTAAAAGGTAAACATGAAGTCATCGGCGGTGATCGGCTCTCCGTCGGTAAAACGTGCGTCAGGATTTAGGCGGGCATAGACTGTCTTGTTTGGTAGATCGACGGCCCATTCCGACGCAATTGCAGGATAGAAATCGAAATCATTCGGATGCCGGTGAGCGAGCGTGACGGAGGTGTAGTCTAGAATCCACCTACGAAACTCGCCGTTCGCATCAGGCCCGTTGGTGCGCAAGGTGGCGGGGAAATCCGCCATATACTCGTATTGGGTACCGCCCTTCTTGGCCTCGGGTGAGCCGATGTCGGGCAAGCCTTCACCGTGCTGCCAGACTAGGTCTTGCGGGACGTCGGCTAGCGTTTTGAAAGAATATCGATCCGGATCAGCGGCGTAGAAGGCCGCCACGTCCTCACTGATATCCGCACTCGGGTCAACGCCACTGTCTTGTTCGCCGCCGCCGCATGCGACAAGGAAAAGTGCGAGGCTCACACTACAGATCGATCGCGTGACTAGCTTACTCATTGTAGGCCCCTGAATTGGTCGTAGACCTCTATGCTTGGTTCGAAGGTGCGGCCGGCGCGACGAGCGGCATTCGTCTCTTCCCGCATTTCTGAATCGATCCAGAACCCAAACATTTCCCAAGGATAGGTGGTGAAGCGAAAATTAAAGCCCTCTGGCCACTGCACCCAACGCCAATACATGGTGCGGTAAAAACCCTCGACAAAACCTGGCGAGAAAGAAGCATACTCATGCATCCGTTGCTGGATCATATGGGACAACTCGATCATGCGCTCTTTGTCTGAAGAATCGTCGTACTCTTCGATCCACTGATCTAGTTCGAAATTCGCAATGCTCTCTGTATTATTGGTTTGGGTTTTAATCTTGCGATCGGGATTGACGCTACCATCATCTAGGAAGGCATCGTCATAGGCGTTGTCTGAGTGAACACTCTGCCAATAGCTTGGATACATTATCTGCTGCGGGGAATAGCTCATGAAATACATATCGTGCTGTTTCTCGCGAGATTTACGAAATCCTGCCGCGCCATCGAGAATCTCAATACGAATCTCTAACCCTGCTTTAATCGCCTCTTCTTTCAATATAGTGAACACATCCGCGTAACGGTCATAGTGCGTAGTCAAGGTAAATGCCAAGCGCTCATTCTGCGCATTCACGAGAATGCCATCTGGCCCTCTCTGAGTGAAACCGGCTTTCGCGAAGTGCTCCGTTGCCTTCACAATATTGAACGCGCGCGGCTCTATATCCGTGTTGCTAAACTCGGGAAAACCATCGTTCGGAGTACGCAGTCTTCCTACATCACCTCGGAAATAGTTGCTAATCACCAAGTCCCAGTTCGCCGCGAATTGGATGCCCAAACGCACATCTATATTATCGAGGAGATGACGGTCCGAATTAATCCACAGCCCCCAATTACTGCGCGGCCCCCCATTGTAGAAAGTATTCTTATGGATATAACCACCGGCGATGTCCGGATCGGTATCGGGAAAACTGTCGTACCAGAGCTCTGCAGTAGGCACCATCATCATGTCTAGGTCGCCGCGCCGGAAAGCTTCCGTGCGCTTGGCCGCGTCGCGGATCACACTAAGCGTGATTTGGTCGACATTAAATAAATTACGCCAGTATTTACTGTCCTTTGCCCACCAATTTTTCTTGCGCTGCACGATGAGGCGCGTACCCATGTCGATGTTCGTGTCATCGATAAAATACGGCCCGGCATGGGGCTCGTAGCGCCACTGATAGCGTTCAGGGTAATCCTCTCCCAACGCTTTGTAGAAATGCTGAGGCACTGGTCCTAGAGAAAGGACATATTCGGCCATGTCGGGCTTGGCCGTGGCCACTGTCATCGAGAATGTGTACTCGTCGTACTTGGTTATATTCGTGTATTCACTGCTGTAGAAATTATTCGAATACGGTGCCTGGATATAATCGGAGAGATAGAAGAATAGGGAGAACATCTGGTCGTCGACGGTAATCGGTTCGTCATCGGTCCAACGTGCTGCGGGGTCTATCTTCACGTATACCTTTTGATTGTCGAAATCGATGGCCCAACGCTCGGCGATCCCGGGTACGAAGCCCTTCGTATCGGGATGTTGATGTGCATACCCGAAGCGGTAGTAACCGCTAATCCAAGAGCGCGCACTCGAGTTCGTGTCTGGCCCGGTAAAGCGTAGAGTCGGTGGAAAATCTTCGATGTAATAGTAGAACGTGCCCCCTTTCTTGGCATCGGGCGAGCCTATCGGAGGTTCATCCATACCGTCTTCCCAGACCAGATCGGTGGGGATATCCGCAGGCGTGGCGAAAGTGAATAGATCCGGGTGCGCGGCATAGTAGTCCAGCACTTCTTGGGTATTGTCGAGCCCAGAGTCTTCGCTGACGCTTTGGTCCGAGCCGCCTCCACATGCTGTCAAAGTGCTCACAAAGGCGAGCAGTACAAGCCTCAATCTCATAGTAGTTTTCATGTCGATGAACTCCCGGGCGCTTAGGTTCAGGATGGCTATTTATACAGGGTGAATTTCTTCGGGTCGAAGGACTCGCGTATCGCCTCGCCCACAAAGGTCACAAGGGTCAGTAATACCACGAGCGTACCAAATGCCGACATGACTATCCAAGGGGCCGTACGCAGTGTCTGCGTGCCCTGCTTGAGCAACTCACCCAAGCTAGGCGTGGGTGGCGGCAGGCCGAAGCCAAGGAAGTCGAGTGCGGTAATCGCGGAGATCGCCGCGACGATGGTAAAAGGCATGAAGGTGACGAGTGTAGACAGGACGTTAGGGAGGATATGACGGAACACGATACGGGTGTTCGAGGCGCCCAATACGCGTGCCGCTGCCACATAGTCCCGGGACTTCTCTTTATAGGTCTCGGTACGCATGTAATAGGTCATCGAGGTCCACGAGAACAGCACCATTACCCCTAGCAGGATCAATATGCGCGTGAATATCGTGAAGGCATCCGGGATGACGGAGAACACGATGATCACCATGTAGAGGAACGGGATGTTGCTCCATATCTCGATCAAGCGCTGACTAATTATGTCGAACATGCCACCCAGATAACCCATCGCGCAGCCCACCGCGACGCCGATCAGGTATACCGCGATCATGAAGCCGATAGCAAAAATCAGGGCGATGCGGGTGCCGAAGAAGAGCCGGGCCAAGATGTCGCGGCTGGTCGTGTCGGTGCCTAAATAATGTTGTTTTGCCGCCTCTGGCGCCACAGGGCGGAAGATGCCAGTAGAGGCATCGTTTTCGAAGGGGCTATAGGGTATTGGTGGCATCAACAACCAGTTATCGGAACCGGTATCCGCGAAGTGCTGCTTGAGCTGCCGGTAATTAGTCTCGTAGAGATAATCTAAACCAAAGTCCGTGCCCGGGTGGAAGGCCGTATAAGTCGGGAAGAAAATCTCCCCCTCGTAACTGACGATGAGCGCCTTGTTATTGATGAACATCTCGCCGGTTAGACTCAATAATAGGAATACCACGAGGATCAGGAAGCTGTAGTAGCCCCGCTTGATCTCGCGGAAGCGGCGCAGCTTCTTGGTGGTTTGCGGATTTAATTTAATTAGACTCATGCCGGCACCCTAATTGAAACGAATGCGCGGATCGACCAGCGCCACGAGGATGTCGGAGAGAATATTGCCGATCAACAGCAGCACGCTGGCGAGGAACACCACCCCCATCACCACCGGATAATCGCGGTCTACGATGGAAGTAAGTCCTAACAAGCCAAAGCCATTGATATCGAAAATCGTCTCGATAAGGAATGAACCAGACACCAACAACGTGATGTTTTGCCCGAAGGTCGTGGCAATTGGGATCATGGAATTACGTAGGGCGTGGCCGGTAACTGCCTTGCGGAAGGACACGCCTTTGGCGATCGCGGTGCGCACATAGTCCGAGGCGAGATTGTCCATAAGATGATTCTTCAGTAGCAGCGTGACCAGCGCGAAGCTACCCATCATGTAGCAGATCAATGGCAGCGCCGAGTGCGAGACTAAATCCTTAATCTTGCCCCACAGGCTCAGGTCTTGGAATTGCAGACTCACGAAGCCTCCCATCGGGAACCACTCCAGCCGCACCGAGAAATACAGCAGCAGCAGCGAGCCTAGGGCATAGCCCGGCACCGCATAGCCGATGAAGATGAAGATCGAGCTGATATTGTCCACCGCGGTTCGGTGTTTTATGGCTTTGACGATGCCTAGGGGGATGCAGATTGCGTAGGTCAGAATGAGGGTGATAATGCCGTAGTAAAGCGATACGGGGAAGCGGCTGGCCATTACGTCCCATACGGGCTGGTTATAGCGGTACGAGGTGCCTAGATCGCCAGTTGCAACCTTACCCACCCACTCGACATAACTCTGCAACACCGGCTTATCGAAGCCGTAATACTCTTTAAGTCGATCCAGCTGCGCCTCGGAGAGCGCCATATTCTGCCCTGCCGCAGCACCACGCGTGCCCCCACCGCCCAATTGCGCTTCCATAATGGCGCGCTCAATCGGCCCACCCGGTACAAGGCGGGTGATCAAAAAGACGATAATCGTGATGCCAATCAGCGTTGGGGGTATTAGCAGCAAACGGCGTATGAAATAGTCACGCATTTAATTCTTCTTGCTCGTTATAACGGGGTTTAAGGCAATCAAAGAGGATACCCGGTTTTAAGTTGAGAACGAAGAGTAATCCTTTTTCTTACATGGCCACAGGGTTCTTCCATGTTGAGATTGATGAATTTCATCGCAGGTTTCTGGTCGCCTGCAGGCGACCAGACACGCGAACGAAGGCACAAACCCTGCCTGCAGGCGACCTGACACTTGAACAACGATACAATCCTAGCTGCCGACGACATAATCTTTTTTTCAGATGTTGCGGCGAACCGAAGGGGCCGTTCCATTCGATTGTAATGTCTAGTACAAATGACAAGCCACCAGCCGCTCAGTCTCATCGACCCTCTGCAATACCGGGGTCGTGCTGCGGCACACATCCATCACTTTTGGGCAGCGCCCCGCAAATCGGCAACCCTCGGGCACATCTACCGGCGAGGGGATCTCACCCTGTATGCCGGTGGACGGCCGCGCCCTCTCGCTATCGGGGTCTGGCTCCGGGTTCGAGGCTATTAAGATTTGGGTATAAGGGTGCAGCGGTCGGAAATAGACATCGTCTACCGGGCCGATCTCCATCAAGGCGCCCAGATACATCACCGCCATGCGATCGGAGACATAGCGCACCATCGACAGGTCGTGGGCGATGAACAGTAGTGTCAGCCCCATGGACGCTTGCAACTCGCTGAGCAGGTTTACTACCTGAGCTTGTACTGACACGTCTAGAGCGGAGATCGGTTCATCACACACCACAAATTCCGGCTCGAGGATCATGGCCCGTGCGATCCCAATACGTTGCCTCTGGCCGCCGGAGAATTCATGAGGATAGCGCGACATATGATCGGCGTGCAGTCCTACTTTCTCTAGCCAGTGCGCCGCTTTGTTCCGAGCTTGCGTGGATGACATCAAGCGGTGCAGCAATAAGCCCTCCGCAATAATCTCCCCGACTGTCATGCGGGGGTTCAGGGACGAGTAAGGATCCTGAAAGATCATCTGCATCTTACGGGAGTAGCGCTGAAAATCGACGGTTGAATACCGCTGCGGCAGCATGGTGCCGCGATAGTGTACTTCGCCAGCAGTCTTGTCGTGTAACCCCAGTAGGGTCTTGCCTAGGGTAGATTTGCCCGAGCCGCTCTCCCCTACCAGCCCCACGATCTCGCGCTCGGCGATCGAGAAACTGATCTTATCGACGGCATGAACTTTCTGGCCTTTGCCGATATCGAAATAGCGGCTCAGCTTGTCGACGCGGACTAACTCACTCATCTCGGCCTCCTAGGTAGAGACCTTCAGTGCGGTGCGGGCTCTGTGCATGATGCAGCCAGCAGCGCGAATAGTGCCTAGGCGTAACGTCGAATTTCTCAGGCGAGCTCGCCTCGCAAATTTTCATGCCGTGTGGGCAACGTGCGGCATAGGCGCAACCAACGGGAGGTGAGAATAGATCGGGTGGACTGCCCTCTATAGGCTGCAACGCCTCGTGCCGCCCTGGATCGTTATTGGGCATCGCCAGTTTCAGGCCTAGGGTATAGGGATGAGAGGAGCGATAGAACACGTCGTCGACGCTGCCGGACTCGACGATCTTGCCGGCATACATTACCGCGACATCGTCCGCCATTCTTGCGACTACCCCAAGATCGTGAGTAATCAGGATTAACGCCATCCCGGTTTCTTTCTGCAGGTCTCTCAACAGGTCGAGAATCTGCGCTTGGATCGTCACATCGAGTGCCGTAGTCGGTTCGTCGGCGATCAGTATCGTGGGTTTACAGGAGATCGCCATCGCGATCATGGCGCGCTGCAACATGCCGCCGGAGAACTCGAAGGGGTATTGCTTGGCGCGCTTCTCGGCCTCTGGGATGCGCACTAATTTAAGCAACTCCAATGCGCGCGCCCAAGCCTTCTTGCGGCTATAGCCGCGATGCACGATAAGCGGCTCGGCGATCTGGTCGCCGATGGTCATGGTGGGATTGAGAGAGGACATGGGATCCTGGAAGATCATGCCAATCTCGGCGCCACGCACCTCCCTGCCATCGATCGTCTTGCGCCCCAATATCTCGACGCCGCGCAGCTTCGCGGAGCCCTTCATGATGCGCCCTGGTGGCATCGGAATCAGCCCCATCATCGCCTGCACGGTAACAGATTTGCCACAGCCAGACTCGCCCACGATTGCCAGCGTACGTCCCGCCTCAACCCTAAAATCGACACCACGCACGGCCTGTACTGTGCCGCCATAGGTATCGAATTCCACGTGCAGATTCTGCACTTCTAATAATGGCGCACTCATTCCAAACTCCTCATGCGCGAATCGAGCGCGTCTCGCAAACCGTCGCCCAGGAGATTGAATGCCAAGACCGTCAAGCTGATGAAGATGGCAGGAAAAATCAACTCGTGAGGGTGAGTTAGCATAGTCGCCAGCCCCTCGTTACTCATGCTTCCCCACGAGGCGGTGGGCGGCGCCACACCCATGCCGATGAAGGACAGGAAGGCTTCGGTAAAAATGACACTTGGCACTGCGAAGGTAAGGGTTACTAGAATGACGCCCAAGGTATTGGGGATCATATGGCGCAGGACGAGGTAGTAATTGCGAGCGCCTAATAGCCGCGAGGCACTGACATAGGCCTCCTGTCTAATTTGCAGAATCTGCCCGCGCACTAGTCGCGCGGTAGCAGGCCACGACAGCAGGATTAGCGCGACAAGCATCGGCACGATGCCGCTCTCTCCCGGCCCAATGCCAAATACCACTTGAAACAAAATCATGAATAGCAGGAAGGGCAGCGCGACGACGAAATCGGCGAAACGCATCATCGTTTGATCGACTTTACCGCCGATAAAGCCCGCGGTACTGCCATAGGCTACACCGAGCAACACGAATAGGAATGGCGCGACGATTCCGATAAAGAGTGACACCCGCGCACCAGACATCAAGCGAGCTAGAATATCTCGGCCTAAATAATCAGTGCCCATGGGATGGAAGGACAGCATCACCTGATCTCCCACCGCGAGTTCGGCATCAGCAGCAACTAGTTCTCGTTCCCGCACCTCATCGAGCGTGATCACTCGACGCACGTCTACCGCGAGCTCTTGGTACTGCGAGGTGAGATTCATACTCTGGTCTAAGGTCACTAGCGAGTAGTAATAGGTGTCCGGTCGCAGGTCTAAGCGATCCTCGTAAAACCCAGCCTCGGTACTAGTGAATTCAGCAATTGGCAGGCCGAAGGCCAACTCATTGTCGATGGCAAATATATTGCGATAAAGGCGCAAGGCAGTCGCGCCGGGGACGGCGTCCCAAATCAAGCGTACCGCCTGTGAGTTGGCATCAGCGGCAGTGCGTGGGCCCGCCGCGTCACTCTCGAAGCCCGGTTGCACCCTGCCGTTCCATGCTGTGTATTCTGGCACTATTTCCGCCGAGCGATTGGCGCCCGGTGCCTGGCTGATTTGATCGATATCCTGCCGTGATGGGTCCACTTGCCACACTAGTGGGCCAAGCACTGCGAACGCCAAGAGGAATATAATTAGCCAGAGTGAGAACAGGGCACGTCGATTCGACTTGAGGCGCCGCCACGCATCTTGCCAATAAGAGCGCGAGGGACGGTTGATGCCGTGCACGTCGTCGCGATGCGCCAGTGGCGCGAAGTCATCGACACTAAGCTTTGCGGGGCTGATCGAATTCATCTCGCTCATTGCACTCTCACCCGCGGATCGATCCAGCCATAGAGTAGGTCAACTAAGATGACCATAAAGACTAGAAAGGCGCCGTAAAAGACTGTGGTCCCCATGATAACGGTGTAATCTAGTTGCTGCACAGCCTGCACGAAGTAACGCCCCAACCCCGGAATCGCGAATACCAACTCCACCACGAACCCCCCTGTCGTAATCGCAGCAATAGCTGGGCCTAGCACGGTGACTACGGGCAGAATCGCATTGCGCAGCTGATGCTTAAGAAACACTCGCTCGGCCGGTAGGCCCTTGGCCTTGGCGGTTCGCACATAGTCCGAATGAATGATCTCCAACATGGAGGAGCGCATCAGGCGAGTCAGATACGCCATAGTGCCCATGCCTAACACTAGGGATGGTACGAGCATATGACGAACAGTTCCCCATCCCGCCACCGGCAGCACGGAAAAACCGAAGAAATTATTGATATTCACCAGCGCCAATTGCCCCAGTGCGGCGAACACGAAGCTGGGGACGGATATCCCTAGGATAACCAAGAACATGATAACCGTGTCGGGTAAGCGGTTGCGGTAGATCGCGGTGAGGGCTCCCCATAACACTCCGCCGAGGGCCGCGAAGAGCACCGCGAGAATGCCGAGGGTCGCAGAGACGGGAAAGTGCTCGCGGATGATGTCATTAACCTGACGATTCTGCTGCGTATAGGAGATACCAAAATCGCCCTTCAGAAAATTCCCAATATAGATAACGTACTGCTCGCCGATGGGCTTATCGAGCCCATAACGCGCGGCAAGATTCGCGCGGATCGCCTCTGTGGCGGCGCGCTCGCCAGAAATAGGGTCACCCGGCACGCTATGCATGGCAAGGAAGGTAGCAGTCGCGATGAACCAAACCGTAATAAGGCCCTGCAAGAGCCGCTTAAACGTGTATTGCCACATCAGTGTTGGAGTCTTCCTTCGTTAGGGGGTGGTGGTTTCCGGCACGATATAGGCCCGCGTGTAGTCGTTCTCTGCGCCAATAGCCCGGCGCACAATACCTTTCACTTGGGGATGGGTCGCGTAGACTCGGCCCCGCTCGTAATTACCAATGAATACGACTTGATCAAACAGAATATTTTGTATTTCACCAAAGGCGTCCATGCGGACTTTCGGGTCCATTGAGTTCTGTGCGATGCGCACTTGAGCGTCCAGATCTGCGTTGTTGAAGTGGCCACGATTATTGAGGTTCCAAGAGGCGAACAGGTCAGCGAAGGTCAGTGGGTCGTTGTAGTCCGGACCCCAGCCCGAGAGCACCAAGTCGAAATCGCCGGAGGACATCTTCGCAAGGCGCTGCCGAAATATCTGCGGGTCGATTACTATCTCAAGGCCAAGGTTCTTCTTGAAAACCTCCTGATAATACTGCGAGGCGATAGTGGCGACGGGCGACGTGTCGGCTAGCAACACTATGGGCGGAAACTCACTAATGCCCAGCTCCTGCTTAGCCTTCTCGAGATACTCACGTGCCAACTCCACATTATATTCAGATTCGGGTGCCGGATATTCTTCACGGAAAGTGCCCTCAACACCGCGCAGCCAAATCGGAAACACACTCTTGGCCGGCAGATAGCCCGGAAGTTTAATCACGCGATCGACCAACTCGCCGTCATCCTGGGCATAACGCAATGCTTTGCGTAAGTTTAGATTGGCTGTTAAGCGTCCAGGGCGGTGGTTAAATTCTATATAGAAGACACTGCCATCCATGAAGCGATCGAGATGCCAACGTTGCTGCATGGCACCTTCCAGCATCTCAGCAGTGAGATCCACCAAGGCGATGCGCTTGTCTTTGTAGAGATTGAGCAGGGTGTTGGAGTCTGAGGTAATGAACGCGGCATTGATGGCATCAAGGGGGATATTCTCAGCATCCCAATAATAGGGGTTCTTCTCCATACGCAGAGTCGCGCCGTGCACCCAACTCGACATAGTAAAGGGCCCACTGTAGAGAAGCGACTCTGCGTCTGCGCCGTAGCGGTCATTCGTTGATTTATAGAATTTTTCAGAAATAGGGTAGTAGGTTACGAAGGCAACTAGTTTGTCGAGATAGGCGATGGGCTGCTCTAGCTCAACTTCGAGGGTGCGATCATCTAAGGCGCGCACCCCGACACTTTCTAACGGCATTGTGCCGGTATTGGCTGCCTCTGCATTCTTGATGGGGTAAAAAATAAAGGAGTACTGAGAACCCACCTTGGGATCAAGCGTGGTGCGCCACGCGAAAACGAAATCGTGCGCGGTGATCGGCTCGCCATTGCTCCAACGAAGACCCTCTCGTAGCCAAAAGGTAGCCTTCGTGCCATCCATCTCCCAGCGCTCCGCCAGGCCGGGCTCAATCTCGAAGTTTTCATCGTAACGCAGCAGCCCTTCCATGAGATGCCCAAGTACGAGCCCGCTCACGGCATCGGTAGCTCGTGTCGTGTCTAACTGTGGAGGATCTTCGCGCAGATAGATGGAGATTTCATTGTTCTCGAGATCTACCGCCCCTGCGGCACCGGGCACATTGGTGCTAGTCAGGCTAGCGGCAAAATTCAGCAGATACATCACGGCCACGATGATCAACACTGCGGAAGCACCGAGCACCGCGAGCTGCTTAATTGCAGAGCGCGTAAAACCTTCTTCAGTGCTGATGGGTTCTTGCATGCTTAACCTGTGCCGAGCCGATGACTGACAGAGAATAACTCAGCACAGAGGGTGAGTCGAGGGCAGCCATGAGCGATCGCTCGAAGCTGGCAGAATGCTGTTTTCCGCTTACAATACACCCCTTCTCACATTCCCTAAGGACGCCTCCATGGACCAAGAACTAGAGCAATTCACTGCCATCGCTGCGTTATGAGACGCAGTTCATGGCAAATATGGGAATCTACGATGCCCTTCAGGCCGCAGCGATAGAGATCCCATTCCCTCAGCGCGAGGTGCGCATGCTGTCTTGAGCATAAGCAAAGCAGAGTCTGACGCAGCTCTCATTTAGCAAAAGACAAAGCACCCGCGATACGTAAATTTACCCTGTTTTTACCCTAGTTGGGCCAGCGTCTTAACAGCCTTTCAGATAGAATACTCTCCCTTGGTGATTATGTAGTCTATGTAGACCGGTGATCACCCCCAAGGACTCAAAGCACATCCGAGGGAACAAAATGAAAATATTCAACACCTCTGCGGCGATGCTAATGCTCGTAATGAGCATGCTATCGGGCAATAGCGCATTGGCACAAACCCCTGCAGCTAACTGCTCCCCTCTGCACACAAACGCTCCAGGTGTTTTAGACCCTGTCGGCGCTGTTTGTGTCACCGTGAACCCCATCGCTGGCAATGTGTTTCTCGATTACCTATTAATCGGTGACTGGAAGCTTTCAGAGGCAAACGCTTGGATTGGCGACAATGCGAGCAGCCTGCCTAAAGATGGCAGCGGCAACCCGCAAGTAAGCGTCTTCCAGCACAGCGCAAGCAATCTCGGCGACGTCAATCAACATAGCTTTGTCATTCCCTTCAGTGAGCTCACGGTTAATGCAGGCACTTTTTGCAGTGCAGATGTGATTGTTGCAGCGAGCGCGGTGGTCACGCGTACAATTGCTGGCGAACCTGGTGGCGGTGGTAAATCTGACAAATCTAGCAAGTCCGGGAAAAACGGCAAATCAGACAAGTCTGATAAATCTGGCAAGTCCGGACAATCCGATAAATCTGCAAAAAACAGCAAGTCCGACAGCTCTTCTGCGAAAGACAGCAAAGGCAAGAATCAGTCCGCGAAGAACGGCAAAAGCAGCGCCCAAAACGACAGCAGCAGCTTGGCTACAAACGTCGTTTCAACCAAGTCTGGTAAATCTGGGCAGTCAAATAAATCTAGTAAGTCTGGGAAGTCTGGTGCTACTGGCGGCGGCACAGGTCCTGTGACGCAAACATTCACCGCTTGGGCAGGTGACACCGTTGTCGGCGATGGCAGCTATTTCAGCTTCAAAAACGACTTCTGTGCCCCACCACCACCTGTAATCACGCTACCCAGAACGTGTTACAACACCTATGCACGTTCTGCGCCAGTGCGGTCCTTTGTACCGATTGGTATCACAGATGCTTCAATTGGCTGGGTGAATTCATTCCCTGCCGGCATAACCGGCATCAATGCAGCACTCATCAGTGCTAGATACACTTTTAGCTGCTGGCAATCTCTTAGCGATTCGTAGCAATGGCACTATGCAAGTCAACATTAGTAATTTTCCAGCGAGTTTCTATGTAGCTAAAGCGCACATCTACTATGGAGCTGCTGATAGTTTCACGAGTGTATCGCCACTGCTGTACGGCACTACTGCGACTAGCCTTCCAATTATGGCAAGCATTTCTGGGCCTTTCTCAAGCGTCACTTTCAATCTGACTTCATCATCGCTTGCTGCTGCGGATCTCGTTGTTCACGCAATGTTTTGCCCGCTAGGAACTTCCGCTGAATAAAGCTAGTGTAAGATAGTTCATAGCGCCCCGGTGGCTTCCATCGGGGCGCTTTTTTTTGCCCTCCAGAAAACTCTTCGACGGATTCAGCCCGCCCTCCTGTGTACCCTTGCAAATACCATGAATAGACGCAAAACACTGGGCAGCTCTGCACACTGTGAGCCGAATACGCAGACCCAAACTCACCACGAAAAGCGGTATTATCCGAGCATATGGTCTAGGAAACCTAAGGGATAGCAGTCTCACAATGACAGATGACGAAGTATTGATACGAGCGACCCAGGCTGGAGACACCAAGGCCTACGATGGCGCCCGCGGGGTGAGCGCAACCGTGACCGCAGTGACCGAGACGATCGTGGCGAAGAGACACCTGCACATTAAGCGCCAGTGTAATCAGTTCAGGGGGCAACGCGAAACAGCGTTTGCTCGCCCTGCGAACTGCGTTGAATCATCTGATTATCATTCACGAATTCGACCGTACTGATGACTTCCTGCCCCATTGCATCGAGCTTTATCGTGTCTGCGTCCAACCACTCATAGGGAAACGAAACTCCGAAGGCATCCACAGCGATTTCCGTTTCACCATAGGTAAGGACGATACTCTGGCCGCCGAAATCCGCCTGCCAAGTGCCCAGAATCATCTCCTGCTTGGAAGGTGCTGAGGTGCTCGCGCAGGCCGTCAATAGCAATGCCAAAAACAGACCGAGTGTAATTTTTGTTATTCTTTGCATAGTGTTCCTCAATTAAGGCGGTGCTTGTTATAATTTAGCAACAATTCTACTGCTAACTGGGCGTCGACGCATCGGCTTTTCTGCTAAGCTTCTCACCAACAAGTTAAAGTGTAGGTTCCACGAGATAACGAGACGCTATGACATTAAAGACAGGCATTTATAGACACTATAAGGACAAGCTCTACCAAGTGATTGGTGTCGCGCGCCACAGCGAAACGGAAGAAGACCATGTAGTCTATCGTCCACTCTATGGCGAGCGTGGACTATGGATACGGCCTCTAGCGATGTTCGACGAGTCTATCGAGCTCGACGGCAAGAAGGTTAAACGTTTCACCTTCATCGAAGACTAAGCCACGCCGGGCCTATTCCACCTCGCGCTGCGCTGCCTTCGCATCTAGTTTTTCGAGTCGCCGTCGAACGATGGTCTGGGCCATCGATTCGCCAATATGGGACTCGCCGCGGGCCTTAGCCAATTGTACTTGCCGTTCACGCTCGGCGTAACGGCTACGCTGCTCCTCATTATGTTCGTCATAACAGTGTGGGCAGCTGATCCCACACTGATACAGCTCGGACTCCATGTCGAGCGCTGTGATCGGCATACGGCAAGCATGACATTGATCGTAAGAGCCCCTCTCCAATTGGTGATTCACAGTCACACGATTGTCGAATACGAAACACTCTCCCTCCCACAGGGAATCCTCTTGGGGCACTTCTTCTAGATACTTCAGAATGCCACCCTCGAGGTGGTAAACCTCTTTAAAACCTTGTTGCTTCATGTAGGCCGTGGACTTCTCACAGCGGATGCCGCCAGTGCAAAACATTGCAACCTTCTTGTGCTTGCTCGGGTCGAGCTTCTGTTTGGCAAATTCGGGGAATTCGCGGAAGGATTCTGTCCTAGGATTCAGGGCATTTTTGAAGGTGCCGATTTGTACTTCGTAGTCATTGCGGGTATCTACTAGGAGCACTTCAGGGTCGGCTATTAGTGCATTCCAATCCTCGGGCTTTACATAGGTGCCGACGATATCGTTGGGATCGATGTCCTCTACCCCCATCGTGACGATCTCCTTCTTCAGCTTCACTTTGCTGCGATAGAAAGGATTCTCGTGAGTGTAGGACTCTTTTGCCGTCAGGGTATTGATGCGGGGGTCGGCGCGCAGGAAATTCAGCACGGCGTCAACGCCTTCGCGTGAGCCGGCGATCGTGCCATTGAGCCCTTCTGCCGCTAGCAATAAGGTGCCACGCACTTCGTGGTCAGTCATCACCTTGTGCAAGGGTGCACGCAGTGTCTCGAAATCGGGTAGGCGCACGAATTTATAGAGCGCCGCTACTACAATAGTCGTCATGTAAAACCTCTATTGCCGCCTGAATCGCAAATCCAGCGCATACTTAGGTAATTAAATCGTGGGCATTTTACACGACTTTATCGAGAAACTCCCGGACCATCCTCATGACGACGAATGACCTCGAGGAAGGCCGTGCCGTATTTCTCGAGCTTACTCTGCCCAACGCCACTTATGTCCAGGAATTGAGCCTCAGTTAAAGGGCGATAATGCACCATATCCATGAGGCTCGCGTCATGAAAGATGACGTAGGGTGCAACGTCATTCTCGTCTGAAAATTGTTTACGGCACTGGCGCAGCGCCTCCCACAGATCCTTATCGGCGTCGGCCACTGCCTGCTTGTAGCGAGTCTTTCGTTCAGGCTTCGCGCTGGGTTCCTGCACATCGATGCGCAGTGCGATGCTGTGCTCGCCCTTCAAGAGGCCACGGGACTTCTCATTCAGATGCAGTCCGCCATAGGTCGCATGGTCAACACTCAAATAACCACGCGCCACGAGTTGCCGAAACACCGATCGCCATGCGTTGCCATTGTGTTCTTTGCCGATGCCATAGGTAGAGATTAAATGATGGTCGTTCTGGAATATCTTGTCAGACTCTGCCCCCAGCAACACGTCGATCAGATAATTGACGCCGAAGCGTTGGCCGGTGCGAAAGACGCAGGAAAGCGCCTTGCGTGAGGACTGTGTGCCATCCCAAGTAGGGACAGGATTTAGACAGGCATCGCAATTACCGCAAGTCTCGGGACCAGGCTCGCCGAAATAATGCAGAAGCGCATGCCGACGACAGCTGGTGATTTCGCATAGCCCCAACATGGCATCGAGCTTGGCACGCTCTACTCGCTTGAAAGTCTCATTTCCTTGCGAGCCATCCATCATTTGCCGCAGCATGATGACGTCTTGCAGCCCATAGACCATCCATGCTGTTGCGGGTTCGCCATCGCGGCCGGCACGGCCCGTCTCCTGATAATACGCTTCGAGACTTTTCGGAAGATCTAGATGCACGATAAAGCGCACATCGGGTTTATCGATGCCCATGCCAAAGGCGATGGTGGCGACCACTATGACGCTCTCCTCACGCAGAAAGCGCTGTTGATTGCGTGCACGCGTCTGCGCACTTAGACCTGCATGGTAGGGCACCGCGTCGAAGCCCTGCGTGACCAACCAGGCCGCGGTATCGTCGACCTTCTTGCGCGACAAACAATACACGATGCCAGCATCGCGCTCATGCTCCCTGCGCAGAAACCGCAGCAACTGTTGCCTTGGGTTTTGCTTCTGGGTTATACGGTATTGAATGTTCGGCCTATCGAAACCGCTCACGAAGTGTTTGCCATACACTAGTCCGAGACGCTCCGCGATCTCTACGCGCGTATTCGCATCGGCCGTAGCCGTTAGCGCAATGCGTGGAACGTCGGGGAACTCATGCTGTAGGCGCGAGAGTTGCAGATAGTCCACACGAAAATCATGCCCCCACTGCGACACGCAGTGCGCCTCATCGATTGCGAACAGCGCGATCGGCAGGGATTGCAGCAACTGCACTGTGGCCTCTTGGTTCAAGCGCTCTGGTGCGACATAGAGCATATCTAACTGCCCCTGCCGCAGGGCGCTCACCACATCACGCTGAGCCTCCATAGACAATGAGGAATTGAGAAAGCTCGCCCTAACGCCGAGTTCGCGTAGCGCATCGACCTGATCCTGCATGAGCGCGATAAGAGGCGAGACAATGATGCCCACGCCTTCGCGCAGCATGCTGGGTATTTGATAGCACAGGGATTTACCGCCACCAGTGGGCATTAAGACGAGGCAATTACGCCCAGCCATTAGCTCGTCGATGATCTCTCGCTGAGGCGCGCGAAATTGTTCGTAGCCGAAGGTAATTTTAAGAATCTGTTCGGGTTGCTTTGACGAGGCTGGCATCGTTTACGCTAGTTCAAGTTGTGTGTAGCTAAGATCATAATAGTCCAAAAAAGAATACGGCCTGTCCCGCTTTGCGGAACAGGCCGTTATTACTGCGCAGCCCGATGAGCGCGAATGCGATCAAGGCGTCGTTAAACGCTCACGATATTGGCGCAGGGCAAGTTTGAGTTTCTCCGCGTTTTGTGGACCCAAGCGCAATAATTGTTTCTCCACAGGATTCAAGCGCTCTATCTCGGAGTCGGCATAAACATACATGACTTTGGGCTTGATCAACTGGAAAGGCCCTTCGGCTGTGCGTGCGTTCAGCACCGAGTCGATTGCCCTTAGCAGCGTGTCATCGAAATCGCGGTCCGGGTACCCAAGCTCCCTGTAGGCCTCGTCAAAGAGCGGCTTCATCATCCGATAAATCGCCAAAGCACGCTCTGGGTTTACCGCGGCTAGGCCGTCAACAACGGGGGTATAGCGTTGGTAGGAGACGGCCTGCATCTCGAATAAATTCTCGTCCAACTCCCTTACCGCCATAGCCTGTGATGGGCGCCTGACCGGGTATTCCAACTGCGGCAAGTTGCTATCGGCAACATTGTCCACGAACACCACGAATTTACGAACCACATCGTCGGGCACTATCAGGCTTAACAGGCGGGTACCAGTTTCCAAGCCTTGGACTCTCTCGGTCAAAAAGGCATCGCTTTCGTTAAGCACGGGCAGCTCGATGATCTCCTCGGGCACTTCGGCTACAACTGGTTCGTTCACTACAACTTCAGCAGGTGCCACTTGAGACGGGGCGACCGATGAGGGCGCTGGAGTTGCCGGCTCCACTCGTTGAATAGGCTCCGGAGCACGTGGCACTGGCGCTGCGATATCGACAGTACGGGTCCCCTCAGGACTTTCAAAGGTTGCCGCTAGGTAGACCAAAAACAGCAAGCCTATAACGGCGATTGCAGCAATGATGGTCAAACTCTTATTAGGCATGAATTTCCCCGCTAATTAACTTATATAAAATTCTGTGCAAATAGCACGGTGGACATTCTTGCACAGCCCCCAAGCAGCGGCAAGCAAACCCCCGTGAAATCAGCTTCTTGACTGCTATTGTCATAATTTCAGCACATTCCATCTGCCACTAGGGCAGCAACCCCCCGGTCCCCAGTAGTACTGCCACCCCGAGGACAGCGAAAATAGCGGCAGCCACAATGTGCACCGCCCGCACGGGTAGCTTCTCCGCAATTTTATGGCCTAAGAGCACCGCGGGCACGTTCGCGATCATCATACCCAGTGTAGTGCCAAGAACCACCGGCACTAGGGCTTGATAATTCGCCGCCAAAGCCACCGTCGCCACCTGCGTCTTATCTCCCATCTCCGCCAGAAAGAATGCGATCAGTGTGGTCATAAACACTCCTTTAGCAACAAGGGCAGCCTCGGACTCATCGAATTTATCAGGCACCAAGGTCCATGCGGCCATCGCGATAAAGGAAACACCGAGTACCCAACGCATACCCTCCGGAGACACTATGGAGGTGATCCAGGTGCCTAAAGCCCCTGCAATGCCGTGATTTGCCAATGTGGCAACTAGGATGCCAAGGATTATAGGAATAGGCTTACGGTATTTTGCGGCGAGGATGAAGGCCAGTAACTGGGTCTTGTCCCCGACTTCTGCCAATGCCACGATCCCAGTGGCCACCAAAAACGCTTCCATTCAATATCCTCTTTCGATGTGTGCAAACGAGAAATTATAGTGCTAACGCCTTTACCAGCGCATCGCTGTGCGGCGATATTCTCGGTTAATATTGACCTGTAGCGTGTTCAACTCTTCGATGCGCGCTGCCGCCGCGCCAGCGTTCATAGTCTGCAAATTAGGCGTACTCTCAACCAACGCCTCCAATTCCTCAATGGTCCTGCGCAAAGACGTTACTGCAATCTGAATCTGGTCACGGTACAGTTGGCGCTGCATTTCGTATTCACGGTACCGAGGGTTCTCCCTGCGCACCGTGCCACAGCTTTGTGTAACCTTCCCATTGGCGTTCACGACATCGCGGCAGACATATTCAGAGACATAACGCTCCACTGGCCAATTCAGAATCATCGGCACGTTGCGCAATGAGTAGTCTGCCAATTGCGCCTCGGCGTAGGCCTTGCCATACAACAAGTCAAAACGGGTTTGACTGCGCATTGGCACGGCGTCTTCTGGTAGCGGTTCTCCCTTGCCTAGGGCAACCCCATAAATAAACTGTAAGTCCTCTATATCGCGCATATTCGCCAATGCCGAGCGCTGCAGCAGATTGCCACGCACTGCCTGTAGCTTCCATTCGCCGAACGCGAGAGCGGCACTGGCATAGGCCTGCGAGCCCGGCTCGTTCAACCGGGTCTCAATATGCAAGGCCAAGTGTTCCTTGTCGTCCGCCGCTTGCCAATCGCCGGCGGCCTTATAGGCACTAATCAACTTAACAAGCACTTCGATTTGCAACGGACTGTACAGCCCATCGCTGATGCGCGTAATGCTCAAGGCGCGCTCGAAGAAAGCGGCAGCAGATTGGTATTGACCAAGCTCCAGGCTATAGCGCCCCATGTCCTTTAATACTTCTATGAGGCGGGGGTCATAGGGCCCTAGCTCGCTCTCCAGCGTCTGCAGGTTCTCTTGATAGAGGCTAATCTGTCGGCTGATCTCCAATGCGGCCTGCTCATCAAGTTCCGTCACCGCTTCCGCCTCTAACGGGGGAGCTTTCAGCTCGGGAACTGTCATCTCCGCATCGGGTTGCCCTGCGTCCATTGCGAATAGCTGACCTACCCACATGAGGCCGATGAGTATGCACACCGGACTTAAAATTTGGCGATGTTTGAAAATAGTCATTAAGTCCTTCTCTTTACCATTACTAATTCCAACGTGGGAGGCCGAACTTCGTTGACGTTCCACATTAAGGCAGGTAAAACTAAGCTCTGCCCCCCGCTCTATAAGTAGATAAATCAAAACATTAACAGGGGGAACATAGCAAGGAGACCGAAAATGAAAAAATTACTACTAACGGCCTCGGTGATTGCAGTGACCTGCGCAACGAGCGTGATCTATTCGCAGGACAATAGCATGAGTTTCTTTATCACCAGCGTAGGTTCCGGCAACGGCGCCAATCTTGGCGGACTCGCGGGAGCCGATGCGCATTGCGCCGCATTAGCAGGTGCGGTAGGGGCAGGCGGAAAAACCTGGGCGGCCTATTTGAGTACGCAATCCGTAGGCGGTCAGGGCGCCATCAACGCACGGGATCGCATCGGCGCAGGCCCTTGGTACAACGCTAAAGGAGTCATGATCGCTGCGAATGTTGAGCAACTGCATAGTGAAGCCGCTATGACTGGCAAGGAAAACTCGCTTACAGAAGCTGGCAATATGGTGAATGGCCGTGGCGACACGCCAAACGAGCACGACATACTGACAGGCTCGCAATTGGACGGCACTGCTTTCCCACCAGGCACGGACATGACCTGTAACAACTGGACGAGCAGCAGCACAGGCGCGGCACAGGTAGGCCATTTCGATCGACAAGGGGGCGGGGCAAACCCTACTTCCTTTAATAGCGCTCATGGTAGCCGTAGCTGCAGCCAGGAAGATCTAATCGCCACTGGCGGCAATGGCTATCTCTACTGCTTTGCTTACTAAACTCTAGAGTAGAGACGCCGTGGACGGACAATCCACGGCACCTCTCGCGCCCCGTATTAAGCCCCGCTATTCACTGCTTCCTGCACGCATTGCTGCTATAGTCACCCCATTGATGAAACGCGCAATACAGTGGGTCCACACATGGAATTTCAGGATTACTACAAAGTGTTGGGCGTCGCTACCGATGCCGACCTAAAGGCAGTTAAAACCGCTTACCGCAAACTCGCTCGCAAATACCATCCCGACGTAAGCGATGAGCACGATGCCGAGAAGCGCTTCAAGGAGGTCGCAGAAGCCTATGAAGTGATCTCCGACGAAACCAAGCGCGCCGAATACGACCAGCTGCGCAAGTACGGGCGTGGCGGGCAGCCCTTCGAGGCGCCGCCAGAGTGGCAGAGTAAGGCTGGCCGTAAGCAAGGCCCCCAAGGCGACTTCTCGGATTTTTTCGAAAACATTTTCGGCAGCGGTGGCTTCGAGCGCGGCGCTGCGAATGCGTTTCGTGGCAACGAAGACTTCACGAGTCGTCGTGGTCGCGACGTAGAAGTGGAATTGCCACTGTTACTAGAAGATACCTTCTCCGACGAAGCCCGCCCGATCGAATACTTACTCCCCCACTACGGCCCGCAGGGACGTCTGGCAGATATCCGCAAAACTCTAAAAGTGAAGATTCCTGCTGGGGTTATCGATGGCGAACGCATTCGCCTCAAAGGCCAAGGTGGCCCAGGGTTTGGCGATGGGCCTGCGGGCGACCTATTCCTGCGCATCCGCCTCGTTCCGCACCCTCTGTTCGATATTGCCGGGGCTGATCTAAATATCGTGGTGCCAATTGCTCCTTGGGAGGCTGCATTAGGCGTCAAGCTGACGCTTCCCACCCTGACCGGCAAAATCAATCTAAGCGTTACCGCCAATAGCCAAAGTGGGCAGCGCCTGCGGATCAAAGGCAAAGGCATGCGCACGCGCAAGGAGCACGGCGATCTCTTCGCCGTCTTGAAGATCGTAATGCCCGAGCGCAGCCCTGCCCAGGCCGAAGCACTATGGCAAGAACTTGCTGAGAAAGCGGAATTCAATCCCCGTAAAGAATGGGAGTCCTCATGATGCAGATCGACTATACCGTGACTTTTAATCTAGACGACGCCTGTCTTGCCATTGGTTCCGAAGGCAGCTTGGTCTATGCCATCGTAGACCATGGCATCGTCGAACCGAAAGGCGATTCACCGCAGGATTGGCTATTCGACCTCGACATGATCTGCACAGCGAAACGCGCAGTTAGATTGCAACGCGATTTGCATTTAGACTGGTCTGCGATAGCCTTAGTGCTAACACTAGTCGAAGAGCGAGACCGATTGCGCACCGATAATCAAAACCTGCAGGCGCAGTTGCAGAGATTTTTACAAAACTAATCACCGCTGGAGAGTTCACCCTTTTTATGGCAGTCGAGATAGAACGCAAATATTTAGTTATCCGAGAGAAACTCCCGCCACTGCACAATGGCGAGTTGATCTTTCAAAGCTATGTGCCCACTTCGAACAGCAGCACCGTTCGGGTGCGCCTTTGCGGTGCCGACGCGTTTCTTACTCTCAAAGGCCCAATGCACGGGATTAGTCGTGCCGAGTTCGAATACCCCATTCCGGCCGCGGACGCGCATGACATGCTGACAAGTTTGTGTTCTCCCGGCACGATTGAGAAGACTCGATACAAAGTACTTAATGACGGCATGGTCTGGGAGATCGACGTTTTCGCAGGAATCAACAAAGGCCTGATCCTAGCGGAGATTGAGTTAGAGTCTGAGACTCAAACCTTCAAACTCCCCGAGTGGATAGGCGCAGAAGTCAGCGTAGACCTGCGCTATTCAAACCAAGCTTTGATGAAAGCGCCTTGGTCTACTTGGCGGCAATAAATCGGCTCCAAACCATCGGGCGAATGCGCGTTACAAATAAAACATTGATAAAAGTCGTCCTTTCATTCAAACGCCCTAAGTCCGCCCAACTTAAACACAAGTTCAATAATTTCGTCAGCTATATTGGCAAAGCCGAAGAGTGCGTTTGCCTATCGGTGTCGGCACTTAACGTCTTGTAAACTTACGCACAGCGGTTTCAACAACTTCTGCTGCGTATAGATTGCCCTGCTCATCTGCGGCAACACCTTCCGCGTGGCTTGTGGTGCCTTGAGGATTCTTCTCGGGATCGGGGGTAAAAGCTGTGACGATGCCATCGCTCGCCTTTCCGACCCGAATCCCACGTTCCCATCCCGGATTGCGTTCGGCACCAGTGCTCGACTCAGAATCTGCTGCGTAGAGCCAATCATTGGCGTCGATATAAACATCGCTAGGACGTCCGAACTGGGTCCACGTCATTAAAAACTCACCTTCTTGGCTGAACAATTGGATACGGCTGTTGCCACGGTCGGCGACAAATAAACGCCCTAGTGCATCCATAGCTAATGCATGCGGAACCCGGAATTCGCCGCCCTCTGCGCCTGTGCCGCCCCACTCTGTGATGTAAACACCTTCGCTGCTGAATTTAACGATACGATTGCCGTCACGCCCATTGTGCCCATCGGCAACGAAAATATCACCATTCGGCGCTACCAAGACATCGTTAGGAGCGACAAAGTAATAATGCCCCGCGCCTACTACCCCGGGGATGCCCAAACTCATGAGTAATTCGCCATCAGGGCTGAATTTATGCACTTGATTACCTTTACGCCCTTCCCGTGCGGTTGCGGCATCGGTCACCCACAGATTCTTTTCTGCATCGACAAAAATGCCGTGAGGCCAAACGAAAAGACCCGCCCCGAAACTACGTAGAATATTGCCTTCAGTATCGAGCAACATTATTGGATCGACGTCGAGTCGATCCTCGCAACTGCCTGTGCCGCGATTTCCGCCGCAGCGTTCAGCGACCCAGAGCGTGCCATCCCCGGCATAGTGGATAGCACTTACGGCGCCCCATTCGCGCCCGTCAGGCAGCTTTCCGAAAGAGGTTTCTGCCCGTTCATAGGGGTTCGGAAGTAGCGTACCGATGGGCTCCGAGGGCTGGGAGCAGGCACTAAGGAATGATAGGGCTAGCAAGACGGGAAAAGTTTTCAGAAATAGTCTCTTCATGACGGCACTCTCGTTGTTGTTGTGGGCCCAGGCGCAGGGCTATAAACACTGCATCGTGCCCGATGGTACGAGATATTCTTGCAACAAGCATCTTTGCGCTGTGGCGGCGTCGCGCTACCCAAGATATAACTGGGTGACAATCTGTAACAACGGAGTTTAATTACTGGCAGGGCTTGCCCCGCTGGGTATACTGGTTAGCACCAAAACCCTAGTGCTAATAAAGAGAATAACAAACATGAACAAAGTGACTCGTGGCTTCCTAGCCGCAGCAGGGGCAATCTGCCTCGCCACTCAAGCGCTGCCAACATTCGCAGCCAACGAAGTAATTTTAGGCCCGGTTGGACCAAGCCCCTACGACATAATCCCCGCTTGGCATAAGCCCTTCGCACAAGCTGGCTATGCATTCGGCGGCAACTCCGGAGTACAGGCCGAATCCCCCGATAGAATCCTAGTGGCTATGCGTGGCGAAGCGCGCTTGCCACAGCCCATACCACCGGAATATGCGGGATACGCGGGCTCACTTGGCATCAATGTCCTCACCGACACCGACCGACGTACTTGGCGTAACTGTCTCTACGAACTGGATGGTGACGGCAACATCATCACTATTTGGAATCAGTGGGACGTATTGTGTGAAAATTCCGATGGGCCCGGCCCCCATCGCATCCGGGTAAGCCCCTATGATCCCGAGCGCCGCGTTTGGGTTATCAACGAGACCTTCCACACCATCTATGTTTTTAGTAATGATGGTAGTGAGTTGATTATGACCTTAGGCGAAAAAGGTGTGCCCGGCTCTGACAAGACACATTTCGGACGGCCACAAGATGTCGCCTTCCTGCCCGATGGCCGCGTATTAATCGCCGATGGCCTCGACAATCACCGCATCATTATCCTCGACAAGAATTTCGATTACCTCTCCGAATTCGGAGGTTTTGGCACAGCTCCAGGGCAATTCAATGGCGTTCACTCGGTCTCGGCCGGCCCCAATGGCCTGATCTTCGGACTGGATCGCTCAGGAGGCCGCGTCAACGTGTTCCGCACCACAGCAGACCCTGCGGTGGTGGAATTCGTAGACACGTGGACGGGCTTCAGCCTGCCCCTAGATGTGCTCGTGAATGAAGACTCTGTGTGGATGACAGACCTAAACCCACTGCGGTTCATCAAGCTCGACTTCAATGGCAATCGGCTGTATTCCTGGGTGGTCGAGCGTGACGGCCCTACTGGCTTCCTAGAGGTACACGCCTTCACGGTCGATTCCGACCTAAACCTGATTGGCGGCGACAATCAATTTGGCCGCTCGCAGAAGATGGTGCCTAAGCCAGGTGTAGATCCTGCCCTGCTGATCAAGACACCGTGGTATCAGCGCTAAAACGCTCTTTCGGCCCGGCGTGTTAAGCACGCTGGGCTGGCTCCAAATCTTCCTCTTGCATCGCCCCTTCATGCCAATTGATCTTGTGAAAATCGAAACCCAACTCCAGTGATGGTTTCACGACACGAAAATAGGGTGATAAATCAAAATCGCGCGGCACATAGTGGGAAAAATGACGGTACTCGTAGCGTATTTCGCCGGAGGACTGCTGAATCTTCTGTCTCGGTAAAATGGGGTAACGGATAGACTGGAAAGCCTGAGCGATTAAGGTCGAACAGATCGCCTTAGTGGGCTCTCCACTGCCCAGGCTCAATAATTGGCGCCGATAACGAGTCGGCACTGCTGGATTCTGAACTAAGTAACGCATCAGATCGAAGATATTTTTCAAATCATAACGGTAACCAATCCTTTCCTTTACGAACGCCAGCAAGGCCTCGCACTCTTTACTATCTAGTCCGATTGGCCTGCAAATCCTAACATTGTATTCCGCGTATTTGGCCAGCGGCACAAGGGTAACGCCGTCGTTTAGATCCGCCTCCAATAATTTCGCCTGCTCAGGTGTGTCATTTTCTGAACCGATGTAAAAACAGGAATGAGACCATGTGGATTGAGTAAGATATTTGATTGCGGTGCTAATGCGGCTATTGCCATCGACCAGCAGAATATCGCCCGGCTTGATGACCGCGAAGATGCTCTCTATCGAGTTGTGCTGGTGCAACTCATAGCTCGGCCTCGGCTTGCTGAGGAAGGCAGCTAAATAGCCACCAATGGTACGGGTAATCGTTAACATGGAAATTGCTCTCATTGGTGAGTAGGCTGCAAATGGCCGCAGGCAGCGCAGTGGCTAAGGTAACAAAAGCGCGGCATTTTTTCAGTTATACTGGCGTTCAAACCAAAAAGGGGGTTTCTATGACGATCGAATGTACGAAGTTCTATATTAATGGTGATTGGGTCAGTCCAAGTCCAGTTAACACTCATCAAGTCATCAATCCAGCAACTGAGCAGCCCTACGCTATCATCAGCATGGGCAGCGCCAAGGACGTCGATGCCGCAGTGGCTGCTGCTAGGGCGGCCTTTCCAGCATGGTCGGCAAGTAGCGTGGCGGCGCGCATCGAAATACTCGACAAGATCATCGCCGGCATCAAGGCGCGAGCGGAGGAGTTAGCACTCGCCATCTCTCAGGAAATGGGCGCACCCATCTCGATGTCCCGCACTGCCCAAGTCGGCACAGGCATCGCCCACTTCACCGCAGCGCGGGAGATTCTGCGCAATTACGCATTCGAAGAAATCCGTGGCACGAGCCAAATAGTGAAAGAACCAATTGGTGTTTGCGGGTTTATCACGCCCTGGAACTGGCCACTCAACCAGGTCAGCTGCAAGGTGGCTCCGGCACTCGCTGCGGGTTGCACTATGGTGCTAAAGCCGAGCGAAATGTCGCCCGTAAGCGCCTATATCCTCAGTGAAATCATCGCCGCTGCAGGCGTCCCTGCCGGGGTCTATAACCTCGTCAACGGTGACGGTCCTGAAGTGGGTGCCGCTATCTCCGCGCATCCGGATATCGACCTGGTGAGTTTCACAGGTTCGACTCGCGCAGGCCGCGAAGTTGCCCGTGCCGCAGCGGATAGCATCAAGAAAGTGACACAAGAACTGGGCGGCAAATCCGCCAATATCATTCTGGACGATGCTGACCTCAGTCGTGCAGTAGGCGGCGGAGTTTTGAGCTGCTTCAATAATAGTGGCCAGTCCTGCAATGCGCCGACTCGCATGTTCGTGCCGGAGGCCCGCCTTCCAGAGGTCATCGAGATAGCCAAAGCGGCGGCCGCGAAGGCAATACCGGGCGACCCTAGCGCGGACACCACTCGCCTAGGTCCTGTGGTTAGCAAGGCACAATATGAGCGCATACAGGGCTTGATCGAGAAAGGCATTGCCGAGGGTGCCACCGTGCTCGTCGGTGGTCTTGGCAAGCCAGAGGGTTTAGACAAAGGCTATTTCGTGCGACCCACGATCTTTGCCAACGTCACCAATCAGATGACGATCGCGCGCGAGGAGATCTTCGGCCCGGTGTTGACGATCCTCACCTACAAGGATGACGAAGATGCCATCGCTCAGGCCAATGACACGGATTATGGCCTGTCCGGCTATGTCTCCGGTGAGCCCGAGCATGCTCGTAAAGTAGCGTTGCGCCTGCGCACAGGGATGGTCCATATCAATGGTGCCGGCCCAGACTTTGGCGCGCCTTTCGGCGGTTATAAGCAGTCTGGCAATGGGCGGGAATGGGGCATAGAAGGTTTCGAAGAGTTCCTCGAAACGAAAGCCATACTAGGCTTCGGAGAGGCCTCATGAAACTGACCAAGCAAGCCATCGACCTAGGCATTGTCACGCGTAACGCGGCGGCGCTGCTGACGTTTTACCAAGAGACTCTAGGCCTGCCCCTCGAGGCGACTATTCCGATGCCCGGCGGCGGTACGATGCACCGACTAAAGGTGGGAGAGAGCATCGTCAAGATAGTAGAGACCGACCCGAGCCCACGCATGGATGCTGTGCCCGGCGGCATTCGGGCAGCCACTGGCTACCGTTACTGGACTCTCACTATAGAGGCGTTGTCCGATTGCGTCGCGCGCTGCGAAGCCGCAGGCTATAAGACAGTAGTGCCTATCAAAGTAATCCGCACCGGCGTTAGCATCGCGATCATTGCTGATCCCGATGGTAACTGGGTCGAATTATTAGAGAACACTTGAGTTCCTAGGTCTAAACCTAGTGGTCGTGATGATCGCCATGGGCATGTACGTGTCCATGGTCGACTTCTTCGGCTGTCGCGTCACGCACACTAAGCACCTCAACGTCGAAATGTAGCGTCTTGCCTGCCATCTCATGGTTGCCGTCGATAGTGACTTTGTCCCCGTCAACCGACTGTACTCTGATGTGCTGTTGGCCTTGTTCTCCCTCTGCGGTGAACACCATGCCTGGCTCGATGCTCTCAACGCCACGGAACATCGCCTTATCGATGGTGTGGACTAGGGCAGGATCCGCTTCGCCATAGGCGAGCTCGGGGGGAATGACTGACTGGAAGGAGTCTCCTACCTTCTTGCCATCCAATTCTTTCTCCAAGCCTGGAATAAGGCCATGCGTCCCATGCAGATACATTAGGGGAGTGCCGCCTGCGGAGGAGTCCATGACTTCTCCTTCGGGGTTCTTAAGTGTGTAGTGAATTTCGACTACAGAGTGTTTGCCGATCGATGCTGTCATAACTGGGTCCTAGCTTGTGTGATTGAAATTTCCGGTGCCATTATAAGGATATGTGACGCTGGGGAAAGGGTGAATCCTATTTCTTCCCGACAATCGCTGGTCTTCCGGCATGGTCAGCTCAGAGCTTCGAATCTTGCATAGAGCGCCGGGCAGAGAAGTTCAGGACAAGCCAAAAAGCGCACATCCATGTGCAGGCTCGACGCGCGCCGTCCTAGCGCCCGACGGTCTTGTCCCCCTCTGCCCGGCGCTCTCTGCTAAGCAAATGCATCAATTTTGACTCCAGCGATAACACGATATTCATCCAGACGAATATCTCAACCTAACGGCCTATCTGGTTAAAAAGTAACTAGTGCCAACTATCCTGCCAGAGCGGGCGTGCTTAAAGCTCTTGCAATCTCTTCGGGGTACTCTCTTCCAAGTGCAACCAAATCGAGCTTCACAGAAGCAACAGAGCCTTTCGAATCTAGGTTCATAATTTCCTCCTCTACATACAGCTGCCCGGCTAAAGATAGCTTAGCAAATGCGCCCAAAAAAATGGCTTCTCTGTCGCCAATTAGTAGCGAATCCGCAGATCCAATTTCCGTTGCGAGATACTCGATATCGGAAGTTTCCAAAGTATCTTTCTCTCTATAATAAGCACATGCATCTACCAGTGTTGAATGGGCCCGAAGGAGGTACGAAACATCACCTAATGCGGCTACCACAATTTCTTGGTCAATGTCCGACATGTGCGTTACGTTTGCTTTAGAGTTTGCATCTACATAGATCTTACGAAATACGCTATACAGCCGTTCTCCATCATTCATATCTGTATATCTATATGTTTCAGAAATAAATGGCGACTCTGTCGCTCGCGAATCTGGCTGTGAAAAAGCGTAAGGAATAAAAAGAACGGTTAACAGCGTGAAGTGTATAGCTTGGTTTTTAAAAATTTTAAACATTACAGATATCCTCAAAGTTGTCCTGAATTTTAGTTGGATTAACTTATTGGAAGCTACTGCTGTGCTGAGGAGTTACAAGTCCAAGAAATTCATAGAGATATCTAATGCATCTCTTGGTCAAGTAATCGTGTTGGCGAGATTATCTTGATTTATGAAGTTAATTTTCAGCAGATGCTCTTCTGCGTTGATTATTCTCACAATGCTCAAAAGTCTCTGAAACAAGAACCTAGGCTTTCCTCTTGCCCGTCTGGTCATGGTTTGACTGACATAAGAATGTCGCAACCTTCCCATTAATTTCGTTATAGCTCAATTTGACGGGTTGTCAAGTATTTGTACCTGTAATCCGTCCAGGAAATAATCGGTATTTTAGGTAGAGACTTTTATGATTGAATCACGAGGAGTGATCTATGAAAAAGTCTCGATTGTCAGACAATTAAGGCCTCGTGGTTGTGAACTCTCGATTTAGAGTATTAGCGGCCGCTGAATGTTGTCTACCACCCTTAGACCCTGGGTGACGGCGGTAGCCTCTCACAGCGCGTATCCCTTCGCCTTGTATTAGTACGGCGCACGTCTAGCGTGCACATGGATGTGCGCACCTTGGCGTCTCGCGCACTCTCCACCTCACTGCGAAGTTCGCAAGGCAGAGTAATTTATGACTCTAAAGATAAAACTTGTGTCCAATCACTTTCGCATTCAACTACAACCACCCTATTTTAGACCCTTTCCGAAGCGTTCCTGCAGGCGTCGCATGCCCCCGATCCAGCGGTCGTAGTCTGCTGCTTTGCGCTGCATATAGGTCAATACCTCCGGGTGCGGGAGCACTAAGAAGCGTTCCGTCGCAAGGGTTTCGATGACCGTTTGCGCCAGTTGCTCTGGTTCGAGCATGCCATCGACGCCGGCAGCGCCAGTGCCCCCAGCCGTCATTTGCGTGCGCACAGCTTGCGGACACAGGACGGAGACTTTGATACCCCGTGCCCCGTAAGTAATCGCTAACCACTCCGCAAAGCCTACTGCCGCGTGCTTAGTAACGCCATAGGGTGCCGAGCCAATCTGGTTGAGCAGGCCTGCCGCCGAAGCCGTATTAAGCAGATAGCCTTCGCCGCGCGCCAACATGCCTGGCAAGACTGCGCGAGAGGCATAGATATGGGCCATCACATTGATCTCCCAGATGCGCTGCCATTGTTCATTACTGACCTCTTCGCCGCCAGGTGTAAATATCCCCGCGTTGGAGCAGAACAAGTCGATGTGCCCAAACACCTCTAGTGTCTTTGCCACCAAGGCCTGTACCTCTGCCTCTACACTCACATCGATGACCATCCCAAGGGCCTGGGTCTGCCCGGCAATGCTACTGCGTACGGACTCGACGCCTGCTGCGTTGATGTCAGCTACCACTACCCCACGGGCACCCTCTGCGGCAAAGCGCTCGCATAGAGACCTGCCTATGCCGCTGCCCCCGCCCGTTACTACAACGATCTTTCCCGCTACGTCCATATTTCCCCCTAAGCAGTATTTAAAACTCGAAGTGACCCCTTTAGCTCTTGCTAAGCAAAGCTTGTAAGCGATCTCTGATGATTTCTTCAGCCTCGGCAACTATGCGCTCTACCAAGACCTTGCAACTGGGGATGTCATCGATCAAGCCGATCACCATGCCTGCAGACCACACGCCATGGTCTAGATCCCCGCTCTCGAATAGTTCGCGGCCGCGCACGCCCTTGACCAGTGGCGCAATTTCATCGAACTGCGTCTCGCCGGGCAGTGCTTCAATTTCCACCACCTTTTCGGCCACGGCGTTTTTGAACACCCGAGAAGTATTGCGCAAGCTGCGGAAGATCAGAGCGGTATCCAACTCACTCGCCTCCACCATGCGCTGCTTTACCTTCTGATGAATTGGCGCTTCCTGGGTCACCATAAAGCGGGTCCCCATATTGATGCCATCTGCACCCATGGCCAAAGCGGCCGCTAGCCCGCGACCGTCCCCGAAACCGCCAGAGGCGAGAAAGGGAATCTGCAGCCGTCGTGCCGCCAAGGGCAGCAGAATCAAATTGGTCACGTCGTCCTCTCCAGGATGCCCCGCGCACTCAAACCCGTCCACACTGACCATGTCGCAGCCCAGCGCTTGGGCTTTGAGCGCGTGTCGAATAGAGGTGCACTTATGGATAACCCTGATGCCGGCTTGCTTGAACTGCGGCATCCACGGCTCGGGATTACGCCCAGCCGTCTCGACTATGCCAACACCCGCTTGAACGATGGCGTCCACGTATTCCTCATAGGGAACCGGCTTGATGGTTGGCAAAATAGTGAGGTTTACCGCGAAAGGTTTATTCGTCATCGACCGGCAGCGGGCGATCTCTTTCGAGAGAGCCTCAGGGCTTGGCTGCGTGAGGGCCGTGAGGATTCCCAACGCCCCAGCATTGGACACAGCGGCGGTTAGTTCCGCGCGCCCAACCCATTGCATGCCGCCCTGCACAATTGGATGCTCTATGCCTAGCATTTGCGTGACTCGTGTTCTCATACTCCCCCCATATAGTAATGCCCTTCAGGCGCTCCAGCCTGCAAGAGCCTAAATCGAGCGCTGATTATAGACACAGAGTTGGGCGCCTTGAAACCCGCTACAAATCGTCACTTTCGGCATTTTTAACTTATGCTATATTCCTCTGCCGCAAAACCGACTACATTAGGCAGCGGCTAAAAAACTGAAACTCGGGAGAGTAAAATGTCTAGTCAACCCACTCATCGATTTGCGTCTTTACAACCTGCGCACGGCGCGACGCCCCGCCTGCTAGCCCTTTCCTGCGCCGTCGCGATTGCGACCCTCGCAAGCCCTTCTCTGCTTGCCCAAAACACCTCGGAACAGCGCGCTATAGAGGAGATCATCGTGACGTCGTCCACGCGGCGCCCCGAGTCTTTAGCGAACGTGAATGCCAGTGTCGGCGTGCTGTCTCAGCAGGAACTCACTCTCGTCTCACATCAACATATTCAGGAAGTTGCGAACCGTCTCGCGGGCGTGAATATTAACCGCAATAATGGTCAGGAGAGCCTAACCTCTATTCGCTCTCCCGTCCTAACGGGCTCGGGTGCCTGTGGCGCATTCCTACTCGCCGAACAAGGCATCCCCCTGCGCGCGGCAGGCTTCTGTAACGTCAACGAGTTATTCGACGCCAATACCGAAAACGCCTCACGTATAGAGGTAATCCGTGGCCCAGCCACCGCATTCTACGGCTCCAACGCAGTGCACGGCATGATTAACGTCGTTCTGCCGGACCCCAGTGCCGGTGGCGACCTGACTCTGGAAGCAGGCCCTAGAGGCACCACCCGTATCAACGGCACGTTCGGCATGGATTACGGCAATTTCAAACATATGTTCCTCGCCAACGGTACTAGTGAAAATGGCTATCGCGATAACAGCGGCTACGATCAGCAGAAGCTATCATGGCGCTATCAGTATGAGACCGATGGCGGCACGTTGCTCGACGGCGGGTTTACGCTCACCAACCTTAATCAGGAGACTGCGGGTTACGTCGAGGGCACAGATTCCTATAAAGACGACGACCTCAGGACCACGAACCCAAACCCACAAGCCTACCGAGACAATCAGAGCTTCCGTGCGTATACGCGCATCAGCAAGAAGCTCGATAATGGCTGGGAATTGGTAGCAACACCCTATTACCGCAATACCGATCTAGTATTCATCCAACACTTCTTGCCTGGCGCCCCAACTGAGGACAATAAACACAGCAGTATTGGCCTGCAGTTCGCTAGTTATAAAGACATCAGCACCAACACCATGCTCTCCATTGGCGTCGATACCGAAATCACTCAAGGCGCGTTGTCGCAGGGGCAGCCTGGGCCGACCGTTGGCTCTGCATTCCTCGTCGGCACCATCCCTGCGGGCAAGCACTACGACTACGAAGTCGATGCCACACAAATTGCTCCTTTCGCGCACCTACAGCACTACTGGGAAAACGGTTTCGATATCTCCCTTGGGCTGCGTTATGAGCGCATGGAATACGACTATAACAACAACATGTTAGATGGCCGCACCCGTGACAATGGCAAGCCCTGCGGCTTCGGCGGCTGCCGTTATAACCGCCCCGCGGACCGCAGCGACAGCTTCGGTAACTGGGCACCTAAGTTCGCCCTGCGTTATCAGTTCAACGAGACTTACAATGCACAACTGCGCCTTAACAAAGGCTATCGCGCGCCACAGGCAACGGAGCTGTACCGTTTGCAGAACAATCAGAGCGTCGCTGACCTCCAAGCCGTTGAAATCGACAGCGCCGAAATCGGTCTAGGTGGCGCAGCCGACGCATGGAAGTACTCCATCACAGCCTATTACATGGACAAGGCCAACGAGATCATTACAGACAGTAATCGTCTCAATCTCAATAATAGCCACACGAAGCATCGTGGCCTTGAGCTCTCTGGCGCGTTGGATCTGACTGATCAATGGCGTTTATCCGGTGCCTATAACTTTGCTCGCCACACCTATGAGAATAACGAATTCTCCGGCGGGGTGAACATCAATGGCAACGACGTCGATACTGCTCCACGCACGTTTGGCAGCGTCCAGTTGCGCTGGCAACCCATGGAGAATCTGTTCTCTGAATTGGAATGGGTGAACTCCGGCAAGTACTACACTAACCCTGAGAACCTAAACGAGTACTCAGGGCACGACATCTTCAATCTGCGCACTCGCTGGCAGGCCACAAGCGATATTACGCTTGCCCTAAATATTTTGAACCTGACTGACGTGAAATACGCAGAGCGTGCAGACTTCTCATTCGGCAGAGATCGTTACTTCCCAGGAGAACCAGTACGTGCGTTCGTCTCAGTGAATTGGAAGTTCCGTTAATGCTCCGTTAGAAGTATTTCCCGTCCTCACACAAAAAAGCCCGCGGCGTCGCAAACACCGCGGGCTTTTTTGTTTATAATCTGCCTCACCCCTTTGAAGCGAATAGTCCATGACCGTGCCTACCAGCCATGATCAGATGCTCCAGAAAATGCTGCGCTTCTTTAAACAGACGCAGGCGTTCGAGCGTCGCCCTATTCGGCACCCCGATCAAACAATCAACCGCCTAATCTCTTCCACGGAGTTGCCAGCAAAGAGCTTTCGCCGTGCGGCAGTGCTCATTCCAGTCATTACCGATCTGGAGGAGGCGGCTATCGTGTTGACTCTGCGCACTGAGCATTTGAGCAGCCATCCTGGGCAAGTAGCTTTTCCTGGCGGCACTGAAGACCCAGGTGATGCGGGGCCGGTGCATACCGCTTTGCGTGAGAGTGAAGAGGAGATTGGACTGCCCGCCGATGCAGTGCGGGTGATTGGCAGATTGGGAGAGCTACTCATGCCCTCTGGCTATTGCGTGACGCCAATCATTGGTTTGCTCTCAGCTCACACTCCATTAGTTGCCTCGCCTCGAGAGGTAGCACATATCTTTCGTGTCCCCTTAAAATTGGCGTTGGACCCTGCACAGTATCAACGTTGCAAGGTGACTTATCAGGGGACGCAACGAGAGATACTAGAGATGCACTTCGAGTCTTATCGTATTTGGGGTGCCACCGCCGCGATACTTCATCATCTGGCCTGCGAGATACACGCGATAGACACCTAGGGAGCCTCTGAACAACTCTGATATATCTCTGGCCTTCAGGCAATCGTGCTGACAAGGCGCGTTTTTGAAGGCATGCGTCGGCCTGTCGAGAAAACGTAACGCAGGCAGCACGATTGCCTGAAGGCCCCGAAGGGCGGGCCTGTCGCGCGCCGCCGCTGCGTTGTCGTTCTTGCCAAGGGCTACGGCCATTGCCTTCGAACGACGCCTTGCGGCAACACGCGACAGACTCACGCAGAGACATATCAGAGTTGTTCAGAGGCTCCCTAGACATCTCCCAGCAAAAAATCGCGCTCTTCTTTGCTTACATGTGTCGCTTCTCGATCAATCGCATGGCGCACACAATTACGGCCCGCGTCTTTCGCCTCATAAAGGCATGCATCCGTTCGAGCCACGAAGCTAGACACATCATCATTGTCGTTTGGCAAGTACACATCGACACCAAGACTCGCTGTAACTAGCGCCGTTTTTTCATCAAAAACGAGCGCCGGCTCTTCAATGCCCTGGCGCAGGCGTTCCGCAATATTAATAGCCGCATGCAAGCTCGTGCTGGGTAGAATTATCGCAAACTCTTCGCCACCGTAGCGGCAAGGGATATCAAGGCGACGCAGCGCATCTTGAATAATTCGTGACACATGGCGCAAAGCGACATTTCCACGTTCATGTCCCCAGCAGCCGTTAAATTTCTTGAAGTGATCAATATCTAACATCAACAGCGACATCGGATGCCCGCTACGGCGAGCTCGCTCCATCTCCAAATCAATCGATTGTTGGAAGTGGCGGAAATTAAAGAGCCCAGTAATCTCATCTATACGCACTAGAGCATTGAGTCGTACGAGCTCCTCTTTGACAACTGATAACTCACGCACGAAGGGGCAGTCATTAGCGAATTTACCGCAATGCGCTTGCGGTGTGTCACTAGCATCACTGGAATGATTAGTTGACTTCGACAATACAATCCCTCTATGTATGCAGTCTCTAACTGAGTTAATTCCTCAGTTACGTTAACCCTATGGTTGTTCAGCGTTGCTACAATAGGCACGGACAAATCAGGCAAAGAGTTCACCAAGAAAATCCGCGATCGCTCGTTGCGCACGTTGGTTCGCAGAATCGTTATAGACGGTGCCAAGCTCCTTGTCATTTGCCTGTGGATTGGTAAATGCATGTTTTGCGCCTCCATACACATGCATCTGCCAGTCGGCTTGTGCCTCGCTCATTTCCTTCTCGAAGGCCAACACCTTATCGGGAGGCCCCATTGGGTCATCATGGCCATGCAGACATAATACTTTCGCGACTATCTTGGCGTTGCCAATATCACCTTGATGCAACAAGCCATGGATGCTAATCACGCCTTCGACGTCTGCGCCGGCGCGCTAGCTCCAGTACCGCCATGCCGCCGAAACAGTAACCGATAGCAGCGACGTGACTCGGGTCAACTTGTGCAAGCTCCCTAACGGTGTCAAGTGCCACTTGTACGCGCCGGCGCAGCAGGGCTCGATCTTCTGCGAAGGGATTCATTAGTGCCAAATTCCCTGCGGTATCGCCATCTTTACCGAATACGCCTTGCCCATATAGATCCAGTGCGAATCCCACATAGCCCAGCTCGACCATTTTTTCAGCCGCATCGCATGCGAGCTCACGCCGCCCACTCCAATCGTGGGCGACTAATACAACGGGACGCTGCTCGGACACTGATTCGTCCCAAGCCAAATAGCCTTCTAATGTTGTCTCGCCATCTTGGTATTCGATATAGTCCGTCTTCATAGGGGCAACGTCCGCGTCAGTATTAAAGTTTCGCGAGGATCGCCTCGGCAGCGCTCACGTCTATGCCACCAGCAGGTTCTACTGCGAGGTGACTTATCACGCCATTATCCACGATCATGGCGTAACGCTTGCTGCGCGTGCCCATACCGAAACCTGACGCGTCCATCTCTAGACCTGCAGCCTTGGTGAACGCGCCGTTACCATCTGCCACCATCAACAATTCCTCGGCATTCTGGGACTTGCCCCAAGCCCCCATAACGAACGCGTCATTGACCGACAGGCAGACGATAGAATCCACGCCTTTCGCTTTAATCTTGTCTGCCAAAACAACATAACCAGGCAGATGCGTGACGGTACAGCCAGGCGTAAACGCACCGGGCACTGCAAACATAACGACTTTCTTGCCCTTGAAAATGGTGTCGGTGCTGACGTCTTCAGGGCCTTTGGCGCCCATTGTCTTTAGAGTTACTGCGGGAATCTTGTCGCCGTTTGCGATAGTCATTTGGAAATCTCCAATATAAATAGTTGAATGGTTCGCCGGGGCAGCACTGTTTAGAAAATGCCCCATCGAAGATTGGTACCGATAGTAGCAAAATTCCTCGAAACTTACATAGGACAAGCATGTGCGGACGTCGGCATTTTTCGAAGGTACACTAGCCCTAAGCAACTCGATGGACTTCCATGGATACTCTATTTTTCTGGGCCTCAAAACTAATCTGGGCGCTCATCTCGCCAGACAGCCTCCTACTACTGCTATGGCTGGGCGGATTCGCACTATTGCTATTGGGTGCGGTGCGTTATGCGAAAATACTGCTGGGATGTGCCGCCGGCCTTGTGCTGGCGGTGGCTTTTCTCCCGCTAGGCGAATGGTTAATAACACCTCTGGAGAGCCGATTTCCGCCGCTTGCACGACTTCCCGAGCAAGTCGACGGGATCATCGTCCTTGGAGGGTTCGTTGATACCTTCCGCAGCCAATCTTGGCAGCAGACACAAAGCAATCAGGCGGCCGAACGCTTGTGGGCGTTCACAACACTGGCGCGTCAATTTCCTGAGGCGCAACTGCTATTTACTGGCGGCAGCGGCGCACTTACAGGCCAGACGCTCAAGGAGGCAGATAGAATCCCCGCACTTTTACAGGAAGCCGGGCTTGGCTCGCACGCGTTGACGCTCGAGGAGCAATCACGCAATACCTATGAGAACGTCCTGTTTAGCAAGGCACTAGTGGCGCCGCAGCCGCAGCAGCGCTGGCTATTGATCACCTCAGCGGCCCATATGCCAAGATCAGTCGGAATATTCTGTGCACAGCGGTGGCCGGTGCTGCCCTACCCTGTAGATTATCGTTCAGATCGTGAACGCCTATGGCGAGTAGAACTGCGTTTTGCCGAACACTTGCAAGACCTGCGCGAAGCGAGCCGAGAATGGATTGGATTACTGGCCTACTACCTCACCGGTAAAACCACCAGCATACTACCGGGTCAGTCTTCTGAGTGCGTGTTATCGACTTGATCGAGCCCTATCAGCACCGAGTGGATGACGGACTCAATCCAGTCCAAATGCTCCGAGACTCGCTCATAGATTCCTACCGCGCCGTACAAGCCCTGCACACCAACGGGTGCTGACTCCGCCGCGATCTCGCCAATTGCGACACCCGCAATCTGCCAGCCATCGGCGGTTTGCAGCAGCGCCGGACCACCACTGTCGCCGAGGCCTGGCAGACCCTCGAGTTCGACAGCACGATTGTGCGGCAGGCGCGGGTCATCGAAATCGAAACGGAGCCGACCAAGGGCCTCGCTAACCCGATTTTTCGCCATGCGAAAGCGCCCGTCGTCTCCTTGAATCCCCGTTGTACCAACACCAAAATAACCCCACCCAAGCAGTGTCGCCACACGGTCAAGCTCGTCTTTTTCGCGGTATAGAGGCATGGGCACCGGCATGGCAAGAGGCTCGCGCAGGTGCAAAAGTGCCAGATCGACCTCCTCATTCGCGTGTTCTTGCTCGTAGCGGAACGCGTAATTAGGATGTATAACCACTTTATCGATACCAGACATGAGCCCAGCTATTTGCACGATATACTCGCCCGCACGAGCTATGTGGGCGCGCAGATCGGTCTCCTCCACGCAATGTGCTGCGGTGAGCGCCCACTGGGCATCGATGAGGGTTGCCACGCAAACCTTGCGCATGGAGCGCTGCTCTAGCCAGAACACTGCAGGGAAAGTGGATTCGCTGGCAACGTAGCGAGAGTATCCAGTATCATGCCGTATAACGATGGCGTCCGCGCTCGTGACCGATGCCAATAGCAATGTAATGATGAATATTCGACTTGGCACCGTACTCTTTTTCCTATACATGGAGTTAAATTCAAGCCCCCCTCTACTGCTGCGAGAAAGCCCATTATGACTAAAGAGATCGACTCATTAGCTAAAAGCGCGAACCTGCCTCACAACGCGACCGAGGACGATGATCGCGAGTATGAGCAAACCGGCTTGTATCCCCCTGGCGAGAAGCCCTTTCGCATCGTGGGCCTTCTTGGCAGCCTGATTGGCGTAATTGTCTTCATCGCCATCGCTGCAGTATTTCTCGATAGAATTCTGATTCAATAGCGCTAGCGACGCAAACGACGCCCAGCGCGAAGATTTGGGCGCTCACGCTTTTTTGTGGTCATCTTAAAGATAGTATAAAGCCGATATGCAATCACCAACATAGCGACGATCACAAAGGCGATGATCGAGACAACAAGCCACTGTTCTTGCGTCCAATTATTTCCCATTAACCACGCTTCGAGCATCTGTGCACCTCCTTTCGATTTTGCCGTGGCATACTAATCACTTAGCTGGCGTTTAGGCATCATCGATCATGCGATGAATGAGCCCTTCTATTTCCTCGACGCGCTGATAGGGGTCTTGCAACTCCAACAACGCTTGCTTGCGCTCCAGTGACAACGGCACTAGCTCGCTGAGTCGCCACCCAAGTTCGCGCAGATCGTGATAGGCGATCGCCATGCCTAACTTGCTGATGACCGGATGACTCGCCAGTTGCTCCACGAGATCGACCAATACTTCCTGCTGTGCGCTTACCTCGAGTTGCGGTTCACCAACGTAATCGGTGTCGCAATAGCACACAGTAGCCATTAGCAACTTGCTCTCGTCATAGGCGCAATCCTGTACGTTAAACTTGTGCTGCCCCTCCACCGTAACGCCTAAGAGTCCGTTGGGCAATTGGTCCCAGTCGACAATCTTGGCATAGGTGCCGACCCGGTGAACCTGCTGCCTGGAACCAGGTTTGACAACTTCCTCACCCTCTCTTAACAAACACACGCCAAAGCCTTCGTCTTTACGAAGGCACTGAGTAATCAAGTCGATATAGCGCTGCTCGAAAATCTGTAGCGGCAACCGCCCCTTCGGAAAGAGTACGGATTTAAGCGGAAACAATGCAATCTGTTCCGTCTCTCCCCTTCTATCTACCAGCGTGTCCGTCATGTCGCTAATGCCCCCAGCGCCTGTAGCAACTTCTGGTGAATGCCGCCAAAACCACCGTTACTCATGACTACGATATCGTCGCCAGATTGAGCCTCCGCCGCCAAGGTGGCGACCAAGGTATCGATCGAGTCGGCAAGGCGCGCGGGGCTGGGGCTAGCCTTCACAATACTGGCGAGGTCGAACGCGGCAGTGCCAGCATCGAACCAATACGTTAAGTCGGCACTTCGACTGGATTGACCGAGAACATCTTTGTGCACCCCCATCTTCATGGTATTGGAGCGCGGCTCGATCACCGCAATTAACCGGCCACTACGCTTCGCCTTGTTGAATTTTGCCCGCATGCCTTCGAGAGTGATGGCGATGGCAGTAGGGTGATGGGCGAAGTCATCGTAGACACGCACGCCATTGATCTCGCCAAGCAACTCCTGTCTGCGCTTAACGCCTTGGAACTGCTCCAGCGCCTCACAGGCCACGGCAATCGCGACGCCAGCATGGTGCGCTGCTGCAACCGCAGCCAGTGCATTGCGCACATTGTGAGTGCCACTGAGCGACCACTGCACTTGCGCGGAGGGTTGCGGCTTCCCATCGACACGCTTGCCGATCTCGAAATGACTACCATCGGAACTGTGCAAGCGGACAAACCAGGACATCCCCTGCTCTTGCACGGCACTGTCATCTCCTTCAGCGAGGAGATCCATAGCCTGCCGCTGGCTCCAACAGCCCTGCTCTAACACTTCGTTCAGATTAGCGTCATCCCGCGGCGACAGAATCAGTCCATTCCCGGGGATAATACGCACCAAGTGGTGAAACTGGCGCTGGATAGCCGCTAGATCGGGGAAGATATCGCCATGATCGAACTCGAGGTTATTGAAGATAGCGGTGCGGGGGGAGTAATGCACAAACTTAGAGCGTTTGTCGAAAAAAGCACTATCGTACTCATCGGCCTCTACCACGAAAAAGGGCGAATCCCCCATTGCTGCCGAACTGGGGAAATTACTCGCGACGCCACCTATGAGATAGCCCGGCTTCAAGCCCGCGTAACTCAGTATCCAAGCCAGCATCGAGCTGGTAGTGGTCTTGCCATGGGTACCCGCGACCGCTAAGACCCACCGCCCACTCAACACATGGCGCGACAACCATTCCGGCCCTGAGCAATAATCCAAGCCCTGTTCAAGTGTATATTCAACCGCAGGGTTGCCCCGCGAGAGCGCATTGCCGATTACTACTAGGTCTGGGTGAGGCTGCAGGTGTTCGGCCTTAAAGCCCTGCATCAGGGTAATACCTTGCTCCTCTAACTGAGTGCTCATCGGAGGATAAACATTGGCGTCGCAGCCACTAACCGTATGGCCCATTTGCTTCGCCAAAACGCCAAGGCTACCCATGAAGGTGCCGCAGATGCCCAGAATATGGATATGCATAATTCAGTCTCTATGATCGGGTGGTTTGCCACTCTTAAGTGGGGCGCCTAGTACTGCGCATTGTCTCAAAATAGTCAGTACAGTAACATCCCGAACTCCTCATCCTGCGAAGCCTGCCATGAAGCACGAATCATTTTGGGACTATTCCTGTCGCGTCTATAGCCGTCCATCGGTAAGCAGTACTTGCCTAGCCTTACAGAATGAGCATGATCTCGACGTCAATCTATTGCTGTTCGCTGCGTGGCACGCCTACACTCGAGGGTCACTCGATACTGAGACCCTTGACGCAGCTAAGGGCTATTCCGTCGCATACTCCGGCGCTGTGGTGCGCTCATTGCGCAAGGCCAGAACTTGGCTTCGGCAAAAGTCACAGGGGATGGATGACATCACTGTGTTAGAGCGAGAGGGAATGCTCGATCTGCGCGACCAAATCAAAGCACTAGAGCTACACGCCGAGCACTTTCAACAAGACCGCCTAGAGGCTCTTTGCAAATCACCGCTCAAGGCACTCAATGAGGACGCCCAAAGGCAAGCGGCGTTTGCGAATCTGCACGCGGTATTAGAGGCCGAAACGACGCGCGACGAGGCGCTGGAGACAAAATTCAGCACCCTGCTCAATGCGCTTTTCGAATCCCCTCCCAGCGCTTGACGATGCCTGGATCTAGATCGAAAAGATCCAAGACTCTGCCGACGCTGTGGTTGATAAGATCATCAATCGTCTGCGGGTTATTGTAGAGAGCTGGCATGGGTGGGGCGATAATCGCGCCAAGCTGGCAAGCCTTTAGCATCAACTCGCAATGACCTGCGTGCAAGGGCGACTCCCGTGGCATCAACACTAATCGGCGTTTTTCTTTGAGCACGACATCTGCAGCGCGAATTAAGAGATTATCCGCATAGGAGTGCACGATGGCAGAAAGTGACTTCATCGAACAAGGCGCCACTATCATGCCATCGGTGCGGAAGGAGCCACTGGCGATCGAGGCCGCCATGTCGTTGATCGGGTGCACGTGATCGGCAAGCGCCTGCACGGCACTCAACTCCCACTGCGTTTCGATGGCGATATTCATCTTCGCCGAAGGGGTTAAAATTAGGTGGGTTTCGACCTCTGGCAATGTCTTCAAAATCTCCAGAAGGCGAATGCCATAGATCAAACCACTCGCACCCGACATACCAATCGTTATTCGCATCTTGCTTCCTCTTCTCCTTGCCACATAGCCCGAGCCAGCGTTGCCTTGCAAAGCGGCAACGGGGTAACATCGTCGATTCCTATAACGGGCAGACTAGCAGGTTCTCTCAACATGACCAAAGCAAACCTTTTTTATGCGCAATCCGGCGGCGTCACTTCTGTTATCAACGCCAGTGCCTGTGGCGTGATTGAAACCGCGCGTCAGAACAAAGACAGAATAGGAAAAGTATACGCGGGCCGCAACGGCATCATCGGCGCACTACAAGAAGAGCTGATCGATACTGGTAAAGAGTCTGCCTCATCCATCGCCGCTCTACGTTACACGCCCGCAGGCGCGTTTGGATCATGTCGCTATAAGCTCAAGAGTTTTACCGAGAACAAGGCAGAATACGAACGCCTAATGGAGGTATTCAAAGCCCATAATATTCGCTACTTCCTGTACAACGGTGGCGGCGACTCACAAGACACCGCGAACAAGATCGCGCAATTGAGCATGGAGGTGGGCTTCCCGATCCAATGTATCGGCGTGCCGAAGACTGTCGATAACGATCTCCCCATTACCGACAACTGTCCCGGCTTTGGCTCCGTTGCCAAATATGTTGCGGTGTCGATTCGCGAGGCAGGCCTCGACGTCGCCTCAATGTGCGAGAGCTCTACCAAGGTGTTCGTCATGGAAGTGATGGGGCGCCACGCGGGTTGGATAGCTGGTGCTGCGGGCCTAGCCGCTGAAGAAGAGGGCGATGCGCCGCACATCATATTGTTTCCCGAGATAGCATTCGATCAGAAGAAGTTCTTACAGAAAGTGGATAGTTGCGTGAAGAAATACGGTTACTGCGCCATCGTGGTTTCGGAAGGCGCACAGAATAAAGACGGCAGCTTCCTCGCGGATGCTGGGGGCAAAGATGCCTTCGGACACGTGCAACTGGGTGGCGTGGCACCTTTCGTCGCAGAGATGGTCAAGCGCGAATTAGGTTACAAGTATCATTGGGCAGTTTCGGATTATCTGCAGCGCTCCGCGCGACACATTGCCTCGGCCACGGATGTGGAACAGGCCTACGCAATGGGCAAGGCGGCAGTGGAATTCGCATTGGCAGGCAAGAACGCTGTCATGCCTACCATCGTGCGCAAGCCCGGCAAGAAATATAGCTGGTCTGTGGGGGAGGCCAAACTCTCAGCCGTAGCAAACGTCGAAAAGACGATGCCGCGCAACTTCATCACCAAAGATGGTTTCGGCATTACTCAAGAAGCGCGCGATTATTTTGCGCCACTGATCATGGGCGAGGACTACCCGCCCTACAAAAACGGCCTGCCGCAATATGCTCGCCTAAAGAAGGTCTTGGCGCCTAAAAAACTCAAGCCTTGGAAGGGTTAGATCCCTTTCGCTTGCAGGCAAGCTCCTACCATTCGGTGGGTTCTTTGTGGGGCATCGTCAAGCGTACCCTTTCGCTTGCAAGCAAGCTCCTACCAGGCAGTGGGTTCTTTCTAGATCATCTTTAAGGCGCCAGACGCTCCACTTTCCATTGTTCGCCGGCTTGTAAGGTGAACTCGAAACGATCATGCAGGCGATGCTCGCCACCTTGCCAGAACTCTATCTGCAGGGGCCGCACCCGGTAACCACCCCAAAACTCCGGCAAGGGTATATCGCCAGTCGGGTATTTTTTCCCGATCGTCTGCCATTGCTTGAGCAATATTTCCTTAGACTCTAAGCGCCTACTCTGCGCAGAGGCCCAGGCTGCCAATTGGCTCTCACGCGGGCGAGTGCTGAAGTATTGCTGGGATTCAGTGATGGAGATGCGCTCGGCAACACCGGAGACCTCTACCTGCCGCTCGAGGCTATGCCAAGGGAAATGCAGGCTCACCTTTGCATTGCAGGCGATCTCGCGGGATTTGCGGCTCTCGTAGTTGGTAAAGAAGGTGAAACCCTTCGCGTCGAAAGACTTCAGAAGCACGATGCGCTGACTAGGCTGGCCATCTTTGGCAACCGTGGCGACAGTCATCGCATTCGCATCGGGAATGCCCATGTCGATAGCATCCTGCAACCAACGTGAGAAAAGGTCTAGTGGGTCGTCGGAAAGATCCTCCTTGGTGAGGCCGCCCTTAACATACTCACGTCGTATAGCTTGTAGATCCATATTGCTTCCTTACGGGAGTGCGTACGTCCTGGTAAAATCTTAGTCCCGCGCGCACCAACAGCTGCTTTTTTATTTGGGTTTCTTCAATCCAAAAGTTTACCGAACTCCCAGTTCTGCTCGCGAATAGAACCCGTAGAATAGATAAACGTGCCAGGGCCATGCTTGTCATTAGCAAAGAACTCGCCGACGTACTTCTGACCATCTGGCCAGCGGTAAGTTCCCTTGCCCTGATAGAGGTCATTGACGAAATCACCCGTATAATTTTCGACATTATTCGACAGCCAGTGCTCAGAATATTTATTCTCCTTCCAGTCCTTTAATCCGAAGAAATAGGAGCCACGGCCCTCGCGGACATCGTTCTTCCATTGACCTATGTAGAGCTTGTCCTTGCCGTTGAAAAAGGCGCCGCGCCCGCTGCGCACACCCATGTCCCAGTTGCCATCGTAGTAGGCACGTTCGGTGCGCGACAACATCTCGGTGAGTTTGCCGAAGCCATTGTATTGACCTTCCTTGAAATTACCGCGATAGCTATTCAGGCCAATACTGGTCTTCATCTCTAGAGTGCCAAGGCCATTCACGCAATCGCCGAAAACGCACTCACGGCCAAGCTCTGCGACCTCAACAGGGGCCTTTTGCAGCTGAGCAGTTGCTCCATGCGTCGTCAACATAACCGCAGCAAGTGCTAGTAATGTGTCGCGAATTTTCATTTTTAGCACCTCCAAATTGCGTACTTGTACCACAAGTATGTGGTCACACTATGACACTTTCAATCGCCAGTGGTTCAACCAATATGCCGCAGCACCGTGAGCGGGCTAGTATTGACCACGCGGCGAGTCGCCATAACACCGAGCAGGCCGATCACCACCATGCCTACAAGAGGCCCTGCGAGCCACACCCAATAATGCAGCGCAAAATCCTGCTGGAACACTTCCCTTTGCAGATAGTACAGACTGCCCTCCGCCCCTAACGTCGCGATAATCCCCGCGATCAGACCGATGCTGGAGAATTCGATCAACAAGCTGGTGAGGATCAAGCGCCTACCGGCACCGAGCGTGCGTAGGATCGCGTTCTCGCGGAATCGTTCATCGAGTGTCGCAGTCACACAGGCCAACAACACCAGCGAGCCACAAGCCAACACAAGAAAAGCAATTAGTTCGATAGCAGAGGTCACCTGCGCGATGATGTTTTGAATCTGCGCAATCAACGCGTCGATCTCGATCACCACAATGGTAGGGTAAAGTCGCAATAGTCCATTGACCAATGCCTTCTGCTCCTGCTCCATTAGGGCTGTCGATAAATAAGTGCCGCCCATATCATTCAGGCTACCGGGCGAGAAAATGATGAAGAAATTAGGCTGCATATTGTCCCATCGCACGCTGCGCAGACTGCTCACTGTGGCCTCGCGCAACTGTCCCTGTCCCACATCGAACTCAATCACATCGCCGAGGGTGGCCCCGAGTCGCTCCGCATAATCGTCCTCAAGCGAGACGAAGCCGGGTTCCGGATTATCGCCCCACCACTCACCGGCAACGATCTGATTGTCATTGGGAAGGCGTGAGGTCCATGTGATTTGCCTAGTACTCACACGCGCTGGGCGCTCGCCGCCCTCGCCTTCGGCTTCTTGCGCAGCGCCCTCATCGCTGCCCGCACTGCGCTCCGTGAGATTACTTTGCTCGTCATCTTCCATCCAACGCGGCTGCGGCGTCTTCCCATTTATGCGGGTAACCCCTGCGCTCATCATTGGGAAGAATTGATTAGGCTCTACCCCGTTGCTGCGGAAGAAGTTTTCGATTCCCGGCACTTGGTTCTCAGTGACGTTCATGAGGAAGTGATTGGGGGTGTTCTCGGGCAGTTGTGCCTGCCAATCGCGGATGAGATCGGTGCGCAGCAGCGTGAGAATTAGCAGCGACATAATAGTCAGCGAGAACACTAAGACCTGCAGCACATTCTGCTTGCGGCGGCGGCGCGTTGCCGACATCGCCAGCTTCCAAGCGCTGCCTGCTTTCATCCCTACGCTCGTGCTAGAGCGCAGGAATAGCCAAGAAATGCCTGACAGTAGCGTGACCACACCGAGCACGGTCAGCACCAAAATACTGGTCAGCAGCAGGTCTTGGCTGTACCAAAGAATTAATACTAGGGAGCCCGCCAAGCCGATGCCGTAGGGCAGTTTCGCGCTCAGGCTATTATCGTCGAGGTCTTTTCGCAGCACCCGCAAAGGGGATGTCTTGCGCAGGGCCAATAGCGGTGGCAAGGCGAAAGAGAGCAAGCAAATGATCGCGGTCATCGAGCCGATCACATAGGGGGTAAAGCCCGCTGGCGGCAGATTCACGGAGATCACGGCGCTGAGAGCTCGCAGTATGAGGGCGTGAATGCCCCAACCAAGGAAAGAGCCCAGCACGATCGAGATCAACACTAGCACTACTTGAATGCTCATGTATAAAGACATGATCTGGCCAGAGGTGCAGCCCAGAGTTTTGAGAATGGCCACATAATCGAAATGACGTTCGGCATAGCGCCTGGCAGTAAGTGCGATAGCTACTCCTGCTAGCAAGACTGCGAACAGGCTGCCCAATAGCAGGAAGCTCTCGGCCTTGCTCAAGGCGTCGGCAACCTCTGCGGATTCATCACGCACATCGCGCAAGCGGAACTCGCCATTGGTACGGCTATCCAGCCACTCGGCGTAGCCCTCTAGGTCATCAGCACTCCCCGCGAACAGATAACGGTAAGTGACTCGACTGCCAACCTGAATAACCTCTGTCGCTGGAACGTCAGCCGTATTGAGCATGAGGCGCGGGCTAGCGTTCTCCATCATGCCGCCTTGCTGCCGGTCGGGCTCGGTAATGATGACCCTTGCGATAGTGAGCTCGGAGTTGCCGACGAAGACGGAGTCTCCAATCTCGACGTTCAATGCTGGCATAACCCGGGACTCTACCCATACTTCACCGGGCGCGGGACCGCCAGCTATAGGGGCGCCCTGACCGAAAGCGCGATCGGCGACAATCATTTGCCCGCGCAGCGGATAGGCATCACTTACGGCTTTGGCGGACACTAGAACATTGCCCGTAGCGGAGAACACCATCGAGCCGAAGGCCATCGTCTCGGCGGTTTCTAAATTGCGTCTACGCGCTTCTTCGACCCACTCCGCGGGCGCTTCGTCGCGACCACTGAGAACGCGATCAGCAGCCAGCATATTGGCAGACTCGGCCAATAGGGCTTGCTCTAAGCGATCGGTAAAAAGCGCGATCCCGGTTACGGAGGTGACCGCCATTACCAGCGCAAGGAAGAGCAGTCGCAACTCGCCGCCCTGCCAGTCCCGCCACAACAGTCGAAGTGAGAGTCGAGCGAGAGTAGTTAAAGTCATAGGGACCGCTTGCACACTCGGGCGCTTACTTTTAGGAACACCTGAGCCGACGCCTTGCATGGTACTAGTCATGAGTCGCCCCTTCGAGGGCAGCTTGCGGGACAGTCTCAGTATTGGTTTCATCGCTAACGATTTCGCCGGCCACCAGCCGCACCGTGCGATGACATTTCTCTGCCAGACGCTCGTCGTGAGTGACCAACACAAGGGTAGTGGCATATTCTTTGTTGAGAGTGAACAGCAAGTCGATGACTTTCGATCCAGTCGTGCTGTCGAGATTGCCCGTGGGCTCATCCGCGAAGAGAATCTGCGCTTCCGAGGCGAAGGCACGAGCGATCGCGACGCGCTGCTGCTCGCCGCCCGAGAGTTGATTGGGGTAATGGTGACGTCGCTCGCCCAGGCCTACGCGGTCGAGCAATTGACTGGCCTTCTCGCGGGCACGGTCGTCGTTCTTCAGCTCGATCGGCAGCATCACGTTCTCGAGCGCTGTCAAGCTCGGCAGCAACTGAAAGGATTGAAACACGAAGCCCACTAGTTGGCCGCGCAGCATCGCGCGCTGCTCTTCATCCAGCTCACTGAGGCGGTGACCGTCTAATATGACATCCCCAGAACTCGAGGTATCGAGGCCAGCCATAAGGCCAAGCAAGGTCGATTTTCCGGAGCCTGAAACACCTACGATGGCGACAGTTTCTGCCTTATTGATTTGCAGCGAAACGCCGCTGAGGATGACGAGTTCGCCCTCACTGGTTTGCACCCGCTTAGTGAGATTTTCGATTTTGATCATAGAAGGTAGCCTTGCCATACGTAAGCGAAAGTGGTCTTTAGTCGCTCTTAATACGTACTAATGAGTGAAAACGGTTCAATCTTGCGAGCCATTAAGGGCGTACGAGTGACAAGACCGCGACTTTAGCGCAAACCTCTCCCCTACGTCGAACGTTCCACCTGACGATACAGGCTATCGACCGCATGGGATTGAATAAGGGCTGGGGAAGCATTACATTGAAACTAGATACTAAAACCAAATACTACACGAGGCATTGTAAGCTTACATGAGACGTAAATCCCAAGAACATCGCAGCCTGCTAGCGCTATTGTTCTTGTGCAGCCTTAGCCTATTTGGCCTGCCAGCATACGCACAGCAGCACACCCCAACACTCCTTGTATTCGGCGACAGCCTGAGTGCGGGCTACCGCATGCCTGTTGAAGACGGTTGGGTTAGCCTGTTGGACGACAAGCTTAGAACGCTCGGCATTGACTATAAGGTAGTGAACGCAAGTGTTAGCGGGGAGACTACGGATGGGGGGTTATCGCGGCTGCCAGGCGCGTTGGAAACTCACCAGCCCGCAATCGTGATTCTTGAACTAGGTGGCAACGATGGCCTCAGGGGCCTGCCGGTCGCGAATATCAAACGAAATTTAATCAAAATGGTGCAGATGAGCCAAGAGATCGGGGCCAAGGTAATACTAGCCGGCATGCAGATTCCTCCTAATTATGGTCCACGCTATACCGACCCCTTTACGGCACAATTCGAGGAGATCGCGAAGGACTTGGATTTACCCTTAATCCCTTTCCTAATCGACGGCATCGCCCAACAGCCAGAGTTGATGCAAGACGACGGCATACACCCGAAGGCGGAAGCGCAGGGCATGGTGCTGGACAATGTATGGCCGGTGTTGGAATTAATCCTGAGCGCGGACGCCCCGCAGAGCTAAGACCTGATGCCACGAATAGGTTTCTAGGCGGATATTTAGGTCGCCTGCAAGGCACATTGAATTCCATAGCAGGTTTCTGGTCGCCTGCACGCGTATTACATTCCATAGCAGGTTTCTGGTCGCCTGCAGGCGTATTACATTCCATAGCAGGTTTCTGGTCGCCTGCAGGCGTATTACATTCCATAGCAGGTTTCTGGTCGCCTGCAGGCGTATTACATTCCATAGCAGGTTTCTGGTCGCCTGCAGGCGTATTACATTCCATAGCAGGTTTCTGGTCGCCTGCAGGCGTATTACATTCCATAGCAGGTTTCTGGTCGCCTGCAGGCAGGCTCCTACTCTACAACAGCGCTCCGATTTCCGGTAGGAGCCTGCCTGCAGGCGACTTGAAATCCGAACAAAGGCACATTCCCGCACCCATAGCCCCCTACTTATAATGATTCCGGCGCCCGCGATCGTCGTGGCGATTGCTGTGACCTCGCGAATGATGGCGATCAACATAGCGATCATCAAAGCGCCTTACTGAGCGCGAAGACTTGTGGCCTCGGTTGTCGTGCTTATCGATGAAAAGGCCAAATTGTTCGTATCTGCGCGACGGCCCAGACTGATAGATAATCACCCGTTCGGGCTCGCGATAGCCCCTATCCCAAGAACTGGAATAACGGCTATAACCCGAGTCCAACCCACGGTAAGTCGTTGTAATGCTGATATAACTGCGATTGATGTTGCGATACTGTGACCCGAAGTGGGACTGATGATAGTGTCGATCAAAGCTCCCAAAGTGATTCGAGAGTGTGCGGTAACGCGTCTGCACATAGCCATGATCGTAGCGTCCATCTACTGCCTCGCGGAAGCGACTCGCCTCGCGCGCTAGCTGTTCGGCCTCACGGCGCAGGGAGGAATGCTCGCCGCTATAACGCAATTCCCGTGCGATCTCATAGCTACGCGCTTCCAACTCACTGGCCTGGCGTACTAGATAGGGATCGGAAGCATTCGCCTGCATCGACAGTAGGGTGAAACCCAGTGCGAGCGCGATAGATTTGATTGTTTTCATGCTTGGACTCCTTAGGGGGCCGACCTTACTTACCGGTCAGCCTCTTGCTCCAGAAGGCATTATTGCCCACTGAACTCTAGTCTAAGCATGTCAACTGAACTTGAACTGAATGAGGGGGCAACCACTGCTGTCCCACTTAATTGTGATGGGAGCGGTTGGTTGTGCAAGCCTAGGGAGCCTCTGAACAACTCTGATATATCTCTGGCCTTCAGGCAATCGTGCTGACAAGGCGCGTTTTTGAAGGCATGCGTCGGCCTGTCGAGAAAACGTAACGCAGGCAGCACGATTGCCTGAAGGCCCCGAAGGGCGGGCCTGTCGCGCGCCGCCGCTGCGTTGTCGTTCTTGCCAAGGGCTACGGCCATTGCCTTCGAACGACGCCTTGCGGCAACACGCGACAGACTCACGCAGAGACATATCAGAGTTGTTCAGAGGCTCCCTAGGTCGTGCCCGACGCTGAGTCCGATGTGCAAACCTCGATGCAGACTCGCTACAACCGAATTGAATTATGCCAATTGACAGAGGGTCATTTTCAATATTTTGAGTGACTGTTTTTTCTTTACTTCTTGTGACAACTCTACAGCCCTATCGATCACGTTCAGGGGGTATACAAGACTCGAATTAGGTAAACTGTTCCTAGAATTCAAGTCAAGGTTTAAAGGGATTTCGCAATGGAACAACTCAAATACACAGACAACCCCCGCATTCAAATACTGCTCTCATTGGGCCAGCCCACCGCATGGGAATTCGATGCCTGGCCCGACTATGTTGGGAACTACGGTTTTACTGTAGACGATGTGCCAGCCCTACTGGAACTGCACGCAGATGAAACGCTCGATGCCTTGGGGCTGGAGTCCACGCAGGCGTGGGCACCAGTATATGCCTGGCGCACATTGGGTCAGCTTGGCTGTGTTACTGCCATCACTGGACTTGTTTCGAGTTTCAATCGGCTTTGCGATGACGACCTGGCGCTCACCGAATTGCCATGCGTTGTAGGCATGATAGGACCCGCTGCCATCCCCGCGTTGGTTCTGCATTGGCAACAAACTGATAAAGACGAGTTCAGCCAAATCATGGCGTTGGATGCATTGTATGAAATTGTCCGCTTGCATCCTGCAAGTCGCACACGAGTTATGACTACCTACCGGGAGTATATGCTTAAGCCCAACACTTCGTTGCGCGTACTCAATGGCTTACTGATGGGACGTTTAATGGATTTAAAAGCGATTGAAGCCATCGATGAAATTCGCCAACTGTATGCGCTGGGGTGTGTGGACATCTCCTGTGCCGGCGACCTTGAGGAGATGGAAATCGCGCTGGGCTTACGCACCACTCGGTTGAGCCCAAGACCCAATTACGCTCAATTGCATGGCATTGATCACTTGGCATCACCTGATTACGACGCTGACCTAAACGATGAGGACCTGATGACCGAAGGCATGGACTTTGGTGATGAGCTCGACGATTTTTTTGCGCTGCTTGATGCGCACTTGCTGCGCTATAACTCTGAGGAATCCATTCGCGACGTATCCGAACTGGATGGTTTTTTTGCTGCGCTTGCCTGCGCTCCAAACACGATCATGCCTTCAAGCTGGATGCCGGCAATTTGGGGGGGCGAGCAATACATGCCCGACTGGGAATCCGAGGCTGAGATAGAGCTGTTTACCAGTTTGATACTCCAGCATTACAACACCGTTATGGGTGATTTTCAGGACTCCGACTACCAACCGCTGTTCGTGGAAGACATTGTCGATGCAAGCAATGTGCTACTGGATGTGCTCCTAGTAGACGCTTGGTGCGCAGGGTTCGTGCGCGGGCTTGGTTTGTGGGGAGCGCTGTCAACACAAGACATGGCGCGGCTGGAGCACTACCTAGAGCCCATTCGCTACTTTTGCCGCGAAGCCGGCGCGGTCTCCGTGAGTGAGGCCGATAACATCGCGCTACAGCAGAGAATCAAACCCGCTGTAGATAGTATTCATAAACATTTTTTCCGTCCCGCAAAACGCGCGGACAGCACCTTTGTGCATACAGCCCCCAAAGTGGGCCGCAACGACCCCTGCCTCTGCGGTAGTGGCAAAAAGCACAAAAAATGCTGTGGCCTGCACTGATGTTTGACGCCGTTGATGCTTGACAAGATTAGAACCTGCGACCTGTCCTTTACGATCACTCGCCGGTAATCAGCAGATATTGCCGAATGACGTTTGCGAGACCTTGTTCCAAAGACTCAACCACTAACGCGTGCCCAATCGAGACTTCGCTGATGCCCGGGATCTGTAGGAAGCGCGGCAGATTGCGCAGATCTAGGTCATGGCCTGCATTGAGGCCGAGCCCCAATTCAAGAGCCCGCGCCGCCGTTGCCTCGTACTGTGCAGTCACGTTTTCCTGCTGCGCGCTGCCAAACGCACTGGCGAAGGCTTCGGTGTACAACTCGATACGATCGGCACCAACGGTGGTCACGAGTTCTACTAAGGCGGGGTTGGGGTCGAGGAATAGGCTACTGCGTACGCCAATGGTGCGCAGCCGTCCTAAGACTTCCGTGAGTAAAGCCTCATGAGCGCTAACATCCCAGCCATGATCCGAGGTCAATTGGTCGGGCGCGTCCGGCACCAGCGTGCATTGCGCGGGCTGCACTTGCTCGATAAGAGCGAGAAGCTCGGCAGAGGGGTAGCCCTCAATATTGAATTCAACATCTGGATAGTCTCGTAATAAGGCGGTGAGTTCCACCACATCCTGTCGTGTCACGTGCCGCTCGTCCTGACGTGGATGCACAGTAATGCCCTTTACGCCCATCGCGATAATCTTGCGTGTGAACTCGATCAGGTCCGGAAAATTACGTCCGCGGGAATTGCGCAGCAGGGCAATTTTGTTGACGTTTACACTCAGAATTGTCATACCACTCCAATTGGGCGTCGCGCCTCAGCGCCTTTGTTTAGGTTTAGACTTCAGCTTCTTCGGAACCCGGCTTGAGAAACCCATGTACAATGCGATAAAAAGTTTGCGGTTTCTCTGCATGCAACCAATGCCCGGTGTGCAGGATGACTTCGGTCTTGGCATTTGGAAAGCGCGCGAGTATCGTATCGCGATGCTTCTTGGCTATATAGTTCGACAAGGCCCCTTTAACAAATAGTGTTGCTCCCTCGAACACACCCTCGCTTGCAGGGGCTTCGCGCAGCCTGTCGTAGTTGCTCTTCAATACCGGAAGATTAATGCGCCAACTAAAAACCTCCTCGGCACTGCGCACCAGATTAGTCAAGAGGAACTGCCGCACAAGTTCGTCTGGTACGTATTCCGCCAATACCTTATCGGCTTCGTTACGGCTTGCGATGCTACTCAAATCAATAGCGTCCAATCCATCGAGAATGCTGTCGTGCTGCCCCCTATAGTGCACCGGCGCAATATCCGCCACCACGAGCCTGTCGAAACGCTTTGGTTCGCTAAGCGCCGCCTGCATCGCGGTCTTGCCTCCCATTGAGTGGCCAAGGAGGTGGCAGCGCTCGAGACCATGATCGTCCATGAACTCAATCACGTCTTGAGCCATGACCGTATAGTTCATTTCATCGCTGTGTGGGGAAGCGCCATGATTGCGCAGGTCAATGCCGTACACCGAAAAGTCTGTAGCGAGTTTGCGTGACTGCCCACTCCAGTTAGCGATACTCCCGAATAGGCCGTGCAGAATAATAAGCGGCTCGCCGCTGTCGGAGTATTGTTTAAAATTCAATTTCATAGACTTATAGACCCGCCTTGATTAGTGCCAACACGTCGTCATGATGGGTCTTGGTCTTCACTTTGTCCATGATGTGTACTAGGCGCCCCTCTTTGTTTATCAAGAAACTCGTGCGCACGATACCCATATATTCGCGGCCCATGAATTTCTTCAAATCCCAAACACCGTATTTATCAGCGATGGCGTGGTCCTCGTCGGAGAGCAGAGTAAAGTTGAGCGCATCGCGCTGTGCAAACTTACTCAGTCTTGCAACCGGTTCGGGGCTTATCGCGAGCACAGCGGTATCCAGTTTCGCCAACTCGCTTTTGACATCTCTCAAACCACAGGCCTGCACCGTGCACCCCGGTGTCATCGCTTTCGGATAGAAATAAACCAACACGTTCTGCTTGCCGCGAAAGTCCTGCAGCTTGACGGGCTTAGCGTTCTGATCTGTCAGAGTGAAAATGGGGGCGAGATTGCCGATCTTAGGATGGCTCATGGACGGGCTCCTGCAATTGTGCGAATAATTATGCGCCATTATAACCGGCCAGCGCTGTCCACGTCATGGCGTTGTAGCTGCAATCCTTAGGCCTTTGCAGGCGTGGACACTGTGCTAGAATCAGCCGTCTATGAGACGTCCAGTTAACTCTATCGTAGTACTTACCGGCGCGGGCATCTCTGCGGAGTCCGGCATTAACACGTTTCGCGCCAGCGATGGTCTCTGGGAAAATCATCACATAGAGGATGTCGCCACCCCCGAGGGTTTCGAACGTAACCCACAACTCGTTCATCACTTCTACAATGCACGTCGCCGCCAACTATTGAGCGATGATATTCGCCCCAATCCTGCACATAGCGAACTGGCACGCCTCGAACACGAGTTCCCTGGGGAGGTCCTCATCGTGACCCAGAATGTCGACAATCTTCACGAGCGCGCCGGCAGCGGCGCCTTGTTGCACATGCACGGGGAGCTACTGAAGATGCGCTGCACGGCCAGTAATCTGGTCTTCGATATACGCGAAGATCTAAGCTTCGACAGTGTCTGTCGCTGCTGCCGAACTCCGGGGAATCTGCGCCCCGACATCGTCTGGTTCGGCGAAATGCCGATGCACATGCCACGCATCGTGAGCGCACTGCAGTCCTGCGATCTGTTCTTGTCGATCGGCACTTCCGGCAATGTCTATCCAGCCGCTAGCTTCTATCAGACCGCGAAATCACGCGGCGCCTATACCGTTGAGCTAAATTTGGATCCCACGCAATCCCAATTCGACGAACACATTTACGGTGCTGCTGCGAGTATCGTGCCGAAGTTTGTGCAAAGCCTATTAAGTGGGCGCTAGCTTAATCCTCTAACAGTGCGTCTAACTGCGGTTCACCACAGAGCTTATCTGTGGCGTTCACCGCCGCCGTCACGAAGCGCGCCTGTAGGTCGCATTCATAATCGCGCACCGTCATCTGCACTGTAAATTCTGGCATGCCAATTGAGTCCTATCGCTTCGATTGTGCTTAACATCATAACAGCGGACGCATTGGCGCTGTTCGCCTGCTCGGAATTTGCTTAGACTCTAAGAAATCACCTCGTATTGTCCATTTAGGGAGTTCCATGAATCGATCATTCGCGAAACCGCGCCAAACCCGCCTTCATCTTTGGGGAATAGTCATGAGCAGCCTAATTCTTAGCCAATGTCAGAGCCGCCCCGATACCGGCTTCGACTTCGAAGAGACTAATGTGCTGACCCTCCAGGAGGCGATGGCTAGCGGGGAGCTGAGCGCAGTGCAGATCACTCAGCACTACCTAGACCGCATAGAGGCTCTTAACCCCCAGCTGCGCGCCGTCATCGAGGTGAACCCCGATGCACTGAGTATCGCCGCGGCGCTTGATGTGGAGCGGGCAAACGGCGAACTGCGCTCGCCCTTACATGGTATTCCAGTCATGCTCAAAGACAATATCGACACCTCCGACCGGATGCACACCACCGCAGGCAGCTATGCGCTGCTCGATGCACCAACCCCCAGCAAGGACGCCTTCGTCGCCGCACAACTGCGTGCTGCCGGAGCAATACTCTTGGCAAAGACTAATCTTAGCGAGTGGGCGAATTTCCGCTCTACTAGCGCTTCCAGCGGCTGGTCTGGGCGTGGCGGGCAGACCCGCAACCCCTACGATTTGGAGCTAACCGCCTGCGGCTCCAGCTCGGGTTCTGCCGTGGCCGTGGCGGCCAATCTTACCGTGCTAGCAGTGGGCACGGAGACCGATGGCTCCGTGGTTTGCCCCGCGGGCCACACCGGCATCGTGGGTCTAAAACCGACCCTTGGTATGGTCTCGCGTAGCGGCATCATTCCGATCGCGCACAGTCAGGACACCGCCGGCCCGATGGCGCGCAGTGTGACCGATCTCGCCCTGCTGCTAACCGCCATGGTAGGCGCCGATGCAGAGGATGACATCACCACCAATATGCGCACGCGCGAACTACTAGATTACACCGCCTTTTTGCGCCCAGGCGCACTGCGCGGCAAACGCATTGGCGTGCAGAGACAGCTATTTGGCAGCGATGCGGCACTCGACAATTTGATGGAGGTGCAGCTGAGAATCCTGCGTGAGGCAGGTGCAGAAATTGTTGATCTCGAGATCAATTCGCGCAGCAGCTTCGGCGATGCCGAGACTACCGTTTTGTTATATGAGTTCAAGAATGACTTGAACAATTATCTGTATCAGCGCGGTGGCGATATACAATCTCTCGCCGACGTAATCGCGTATAACGAAGCGAATGCAGAGCAGGAGATGCCGGACTTCACGCAAGAGCTTTTCGTTCAAGCGGAAAAAACTACGGGACTGGGCGCTAGTGAATACTTAGAGGCTTTGGGTTTCAGTAAAGCCTATAGCCAATCAAGCATTAACTCCCTACTGCAGGAGCTCGATCTGCACGCGATCATGGCGCCTACCAATACCGTCGGCTGGCCTGTGAATCCTGCGGGGGATGACACCGAAAACTATATTGGTAGCTCCAGCCTAGCCGCGGTATCCGGTTATCCGAACATCACCGTCCCGGCGGGCTATATAAATGGATTCCCGATTGGGATTTCCTTCATGGGGCCTGCGTTCTCGGAGCCCACTCTCATAAGCATCGCCTATGACTATGAGCAACGCAGCCAAGCCCGCATGCCCCCAGCGCTCGCGACGCCTTAGCCTTAGTTATAAACGACGTCGCGAACGATCGCCTGCATATCGCGAATGCCCTGGCGGAAGGCGTCGACACTAATGCGTTCGTCATTGCCGTGCACACCGCTAGGCTCGCCCTCGATCGAGATGATCGGGTCAAAGCCATAGCTCACGATACCCTGATCGCGCGTAAAGTGGCTATCGGTGAAGCCAGTGCTCACTGACGGCAAGACTCGGGAGTTCGGGTAGAGCTCTTTGGTCACGCGCTCGATAGCGGTGAATAGACGCGAAGTCGTGCTCGACACCGCTGGCGTGAACGCCATGATGACGCTCACCTCGACGCCCGCCGGCGCAATCAACTCTGTCAGCTCCGCGATAAACTGCTCGGAAGGCTTGTCCGGCAAAATGCGACAATCCAACTCGGCCCAGGCCTCCGGCGCAACGACATTGATCTTCGACGACGCGCTGAGTCGCGTCATCGAGCAGGTGTCGCGTGTTAAGGAATGCAGGCCGGGGCTGTCTTCCTGCAGACGCGTGAGGAATTCACGGTCTTGAATGGCAAGCGACATATTGCCGAAAGGAGCGGCCCATTCATCGTTTCGTCCCATCGATAGCCCCTTGAAATACACGTCCACTGGGGCGATGATGCGCGCAGGGAAGGGATTGACGCGCATGATACCGAGCGCATCGACGATGCGGGTCACCGAACTCGTCGTGCGTGGAGAGGAGCCGTGTCCGGGCACATCGACAGCAGTCAAACGCAACCACACCGGCACCTTCTGCGTAACTTCAACCCCGAACACGACCTGATCGCTACCACGCGCGCGCGCGCCAGAACCACCTTCGTTCAGAAGCAACCCGACGCCTTCGAAGATCTCCGGGTGATTCTCTATCAGCCAACCCACTCCAAAGGCGCCACCGGCCTCTTCATCGGCGCTGGCTACGAAAATGACATCGCGATTCAAAGGGCGCCCTGCTCGATGCAGGCTCAGGAATGCCGCGAGATGAGAAATGCCTGTACCCTTCATGTCACGAGCACCGCGGCCGAGGATATAGCCATCCCGCAGTTCCCCGGACAAAGGATCAGTCGTCCAATATTCCAGATCGGCGGGTACTACATCCGTATGTTGTAAGAGGACCAAGGCAGGCTCGTTGCCACCCTCGATTCGCGCCCAAATATTGCCCCGCCCTGGGGCACTCTCTGCTGACTCCCACTCGATTCCCTCCGCATCGAAGATCTTGGCGTAGAAATCGACCGCACGTACCTCGTTACCAGGCGGGTTAATCGTATCGACTTGAATGAACTCCTGTAGCCAGGCCACCGCTTCGTCTTCGATTGTTTGCGCATTAAGTTGGTTAGAAAAAATCAATAACAGGAGAAAAGTGGAACGAGTTCGCATTAGGCTTGTTGCTCCTCGGATGATGGGAGAGAAAGTGATAGCCCGAGAGTTTCCCATTGGGCGCTTAAAGTCAACACGTGAAGGGGCTTTGGGGGTTTGCTTAGACACTTAGGCGAACCCTATCGGTGCTTGCTTCTAAGCAGCGCAACCGGCACTAGCATTTCCCACCATGCAAGCCTTAGCGAGCGGCCTGTTGCTCTGCGCGTATGCGTGACTCGATCGAGGCACGGCGATCAGCAATTAGGTCCTGCCAGGGGAGTTGTTGGCGCAGCGGATGAGGCCGCGTCTGCACACGCATCAGTTGCTCGATGCCCTCGAATGTCTCCTCGGTATGCCCCGTAAGATAGATATCGGGGTTCAATTTAGCGAGGTTATCGAAGCCAAAACGCGTCTGCTCGATAAGATTCGGGAAGCGTGGGTTGTTCAATAATTGCACCCCGTCGTTCGGTCCATTGCAACCGAAGATGGTTACGACGACGTCTTCACCACTGTCCTGCGTGCTCGTCGTCCAAGAGGTGCAGCCCGGCGTATGACCCGGCGCCCAAGTTGCTGTTAGTGTCGTACCACCTAGCGTGACTCGCTCGCCATCTTGAATACGGCGATCCACTCGCACAGGCTCCCAACCTTCGAAACCCAAGGGCGACAAATCCTGCCCCGTCTCCATAGCGTCGGCATCGGCGTCCATCACGAGCACTTGTGCTCCCGTAATTCTCTGCATCACGGCATGGCCTTGCATGTGATCAAAATGCGCATGACTGCCCAATAAATATTTGATGTCTTCCATGCGAAAGCCTAGTGCCTCCACATTGTGGCGAATTTGCGAACCCATCTCCGCGACGCCCGTATCGATCAAGAAATGGCCATCCGGAGTAGCGATGAGATAAGACGCGAGGTCGCTCGCGCCGACATAGTAGATGTTGCCGACGATGAGAAAGCCTTCCACCGGTTCCGCGCGATGCTCATGAAATCCAGCACTGGAGGCCACTTTCTGTGCCATCGTCATCGCTTCGAAGCGGCCGGGTTGGGCAACGGCGCTGATGCTGACGAGAAGGGGTAGGAGGGCGAATAGGTTTTTCATTTTTATCTCTTTCATTGTGGGAGCGCCCGCCCTCGCAAGGGGGGGGGGCGCTTGCCCGCGAAGGGATCCGATTGATACAGATCTGTGGAAGATTTTGGCCCTTCGCGGGCAAGCCCGCTCCTACAGGTTGAATCCAAATCAGTTGAGGTTTATTCCAGTGATGGCTTACGGTATTGCCCGTAAAGTAAGTCCTCAACAAACTCGACGCACTTGAACTCCAACATCATGGCGTTGGGCTCGATGCGGCGGTACAGAGGCATACTGATTTTCCATGGTTCGGTGAACACGTCGGGGTCCGTTATGGTCGCCTCATATTGAATGTGGTTTGGCCCAATTAGGGTGTAGCGCTCTTCCACCGACATTTTCCAGCTGTGCCAATTACCGGATTGGTCGAACCAAGTATCCGGCATCTGCCCAGTGACGTTGATGACCAAGGTATCGCCCTCCCAATGCCCGAGATTATGGCCCATCCAGCTATCTACCTGCGACTCGAAGTCCGGCTTGTCCATATAGACTATGCGATCGGCCCCCGCGAACTGATAGGAAATCAGCGTGGTGTCGGGCGCTTGGAATATCTGAAATGGATAGGGAATATACGTAGACCGTGGCACGCCAGGAAGATAACACTTCACCAGAGGATCGCGCTGCAACCAATTGCTTTGATTATCTAGCTTCTGTAGCAAAGCCTCTGGCTTGTAGGGAATCTTACCTCCCTCTACCACACCCATGCCGCCGGGGAAGGCCGCTAGTGCGCCCATTTCCACGACTGGACCGGGTCGCGCTACGTGAGTCTCGAGATCCAGATGAGCAGTCCCAAGGGCTTGCCAAATACCATTAAAGTCCGGCTTGCCATCGGGTGTGCGCGGAATATCGCCCTGCGCAAACGCAGGCAGTGCAGCCATAGAACAAGCCAAACCTGCAGCCATCACTACATTTTTTAACATCGCTTTCATTGACTTCCCTTCTTCCTATTAGTTGCCGGACGCGTCGATATACGTGCCATCTTCAATGCGCTGACCGCGCAGAATATTCACCATGCCATAGTTACCCTCGTGACAGGCATACTCGTAGAGCTCTTCTTCCATCTTGTGCATCGGCACCTCTACGGTAAACGGTGCCTCGAAGGCTTTAGGATCATTCACGGTGAAGGTATAGTTCACTTGGTCAGGGGATACGCGAGTAAAACGCTCGATCAACTGCATATCGGCCGAGACGCCGGTGCCTCGAAAACTTTGCGTCTTGTCCGTGAAGTTAGTGCTTTCAACAACTAGGGTATCGCCATCCCAATAGCCGCGGGAATCGCCTGTCCACTGAGCAATGTCCTCGGGCAGATGTGCGCGACCGTCGATAGGAACTATGCGTGCTTCATGGATCATCTCGTTGAAGATGACCACATGATCCTTGTTTTGGAACAGCTGCACATTATTGTTGTACATGCTTGGCATGAAAGGAGGCACCGAGTTAAACCCCAGAAGGCAACGCTCGGATAGACCGCGCTGCTCAGGATGGTCCTTGCCGATACCTCCAACGGTAAAGCGCACAGGCAGCACACCTTCTATGTCCGGCCCGAGCCCACCAAACGCGATTGGCGCACCAGGGACACGTTTTGGCATGCGACCATTAGGAGGATCAATCAACAAAGAGGTGCGAGTGTTCTCTTCGATAGGAACCCCCTCAATCCAGAATTGATTGTAGCCGCCCACGCCGCCTTGGCTGGAATTGCCATCGCTGCGCGCTATTTCCGCAAGCGCCTCTTCGCGAATTTTCGCGACGTCAGCGGCAGACAAATATTCTTGACCCGCATATTTCGCAGGACGTTCCAACGGCGTGTTCGAGCTGAAATTCCACACGCCGCGAAGATCGGGTTGACCCCACTCATTGCGTGGTGTCATGTAGTTAGTTTCCGCGCCAAAAGCTTGGGCAGAGAGAGTGGCAGCTAAAGTCATTGAGACTGCGAGTGTAATGAGACGACTATTCATGTCATTCTCCTCCAGATGATATCAATCAGGTTGATTATGAATATTGTTGTAATGAATGATTTTTCCCGAAAACTTCCTGTTTTTCACGGAATTACACGCAGAGTAATCTAGCCCTTTTGAATATTCAATGTTTATAGGGGGGAATTGAGACAGGCCGCCCCATCCCGGGGATTAACCCTCGTGGCGAGGATTGCGAGCAAGGTCATTGACCGCAAGTTTCGAGGCAAAAAAAAGAGGCATCCAATGGATGCCTCTAGTAATTGGTGCCGCCACCAGGAGTCGAACCCGGGACCTACTGATTACAAGTCAGTTGCTCTACCACAGCTGAGCTATAGCGGCATCGAACGTCTATATCGTTCAGGGCGCGCATACTACCAATCCTTCTTTGTTTGAGCAACGATTTTTTACGCCCTATTACATTGATCGCCCCATTGATATGCGCTAGCTTAGAGAACGTTACTTTCAACCCCACTCCAATCAGGCGCAAAGCATCAATGATAAGCCCAAGCCGCAGTAAAGCATGGCAAAAACTCGCCTCTCATTATCTCAACCTGCACCAAAATGGCACCACCATCGCCACGCTGTTTAAGGCAGATAGTGAGCGTTTCGAGCATTATCAATCGAGTGTCGAGGGCGTGCTTCTGGACTACTCCAAGAACCTCGCGAACGCCGAGACGATGCAGATGCTCCGCAATCTCGCCGTCGAGTCAGGATTAGCAGACGCCATAAGCGCGATGTATAGCGGCGCCAAGATCAACGTGACCGAAGATAGGGCTGCGCTCCACGTAGCGCTGCGCACACCGCTGCCAAAGGCAGACCCGGCCTTTAACTCCGCGGTCGCGAGCACTCTGGCGCAAATGGAAGACTTTGTGGCGCGCGTGCATAGTGGCGCCTGGACTGGCTATAGTGGTAAGCCTATAGCCACAGTGATCAATATAGGCATTGGCGGCTCCGACCTTGGCCCCGCCATGGTGACCGAGGCGCTGCAACGTTGGCAACTCCCTCAGATCGAGACCTTCTTCGTCTCGAATGTGGATCCTGCCCACATGCGCAGCAGACTAGCGAAGGTGAATCCAGAGACGACCTTATTCGTCATTGCCTCTAAATCGTTTAATACCCTAGAGACCCACCAAAATGCAGCACTCGCGCGACGCTGGTATCTGGACAATGGGGGGGATGAGGCGCAGATCGCACAGCACTTCGTCGCGGTCTCAGCCAACGTGGTTAAAGCGAAGGCATTCGGCATCGCAGAAGAGAACATTTTCCCGTTGTGGGATTGGGTGGGGGGCCGTTATTCGCTGTGGTCGGCTATTGGACTCCCCATCGCACTGAGCGTAGGCATGGAGCAATTTCACGCCCTACTCAAAGGCGCTAGGCTTGTGGACGAACATTTCCGCGACGCCCCCTTTGAGCATAACATTCCGGTCATCATGGGACTCCTCAGTGTTTGGTACGGCGGCTTTGTAGGCTCTACCAGCCAGGCAATCCTACCCTATAGCCAGGAATTGCACCTGTTCCCTGCTTTCCTCCAGCAGCTGGAGATGGAGAGCCTTGGCAAATCGGTCGAAGTCGATGGCAATCGCCTATTGGTGCCCAGTGGGCCAATAGTGTGGGGCAGTGCCGGCACCAACGGCCAGCACTCATTCCACCAACTCTTGCATCAAGGGACTCACTTTATCCCTGCGGATTTCATCGGCATCGTCAAGACTGCGTTCAGCGATGACGAGGATCAGCACGCGCATCTACTAGCAAACTGTTTCAGCCAGAGCCAAGCGCTCATGCAGGGCAAATCACAGCGTCAAGCCTTCACCGAATTGCTGGCGCAGGGCATGGCAGAAGGTCCCGCCTACGAATTAGCGAAGCACAAAGTCATTCCCGGCAATAAGCCAAGTAATACCCTTTTACTAGACGCGCTGAACGCGCAGGCGCTTGGCAGCCTCATCGCTCTCTATGAACACAAGGTGTTCGTAGAGAGTGTGATCTGGCACATCAATGCTTTCGACCAATGGGGGGTTGAACTTGGCAAGCAACTCGGCGAGACGCTCTATGGGGCACTAACAAGCGATCAGGATTGCGAGGGCTTCGACTCTTCGACCAACGGCCTTATTAATCATTGCAGGACAAACAATGTCTGAATCGCAAGATAAAATCATCGTCGGTAGCGAAGAATGGTGCGCGCTGCCGCTGCTTGGCATTCCAGCGATCAAGGCACGCATCGATTCAGGTGCCCGCACCTCCGCTATTCACGCCTTCAACATTAAGCCCTTTAAACGCGACTTAGTTCCTTGGGTAAGTTTCGAGGTACACCCACTGCAGAATGATCGCAGCACTATTGTGCGTTGCGAGGCTCGAGTGCTGGACAAGCGCATGGTGAAGAGTTCCAGCGGCATCGCCGAGAAACGCTATGTGATTCAAACCACCCTCGAGCATAACGAAAGGCACTGGGACATTGAGGTAACACTCGCCAATCGTGACTCAATGGGTTACCGCATGTTGCTCGGCCGTGAAGCCATGGTCGGGCGTATTTTGGTGGACCCCGCGGCCAGCCTCCTAGGCGGAGAAGTGGCCGAAGAAACCTTGGAGTTAGAGTACGCAGACAGCACCCGTGGAAAATCGGGCCTGAATATCGCATTGTTAGCGAGCAACCCTAATCTGCTGAGTAATCAGCGCATCATTGAGGCTGCAGAGGAGCGCGGCCACAACATAAGTTTCTACGACGTGAAGCAGTGCTATATGAAACTGGATTCGGAGAACCCAGAGGTGCACTACCGCGGAGGCCTAATTCTCAATGACTTGGACGCTATCATTCCGCGCATTCGACCGGACCTTACATTTTATGGCTGCGCGCTAGTCAGACAATTCGAGAGCATCGGGACCTACTCACTGAATACTGCAGAGTCCATCGGCAACTCCCGCGACAAGCTCTACTCACTGCAATCTTTGTTACGCCATGGCCTTCAAATCCCCACCTCGGGCTTTGCCGACAGCCCCATAGAGACCGGCGAACTCATTGACATGGTCAATGGGGCGCCACTAATCGTGAAGCTACTCGAGGGACCGCAAGGACGCGGGGTAGTATTGGCCGAAACACGCAAGGCGGGCGAGAGCGTGATCAATGCGTTCAAATCTTTACAGGCTAATCTATTAGTACAAGAGTTCATCAAAGAGGCAGAGGGCAAAGATTTTCGCCTGTTCGTCGTCGACGGCAAAGTCATCGCATCGATGCAGCGCCAAGCTGTTGCGGGCGATTTCCGCGCCAATCTCCATCGTAACGTGAACGTCTCTAGAGTGAAGATTACCACCGAGGAAAAACGCCTAGCGATCAAGGCGGCGCGTGTTCTTGGTCTTAAGGTTGCCGGCGTCGACATCATTCGCTCGAAGAGAGGTCCCCTGCTTCTCGAAGTGAACTCCTCTCCCCGCATCGACGACATCGAAAATGTCACCTCCAAAGACATTGCCGGCGCAATGATAAACGCCATAGAGAAGCAATTAGGTTGGAAGGGCGAACCAGCCAAACCAATCGAATCTGGGAAGACAAAATGAATGGCAACACCTATTCACCACTCTTCTAAGCAACCTAAGCCGAATGGCATTGTCATGCGCCAAGGCGAGCCGACAGACATGAGCTGGCTCTATCAAACTTTTAAGCGAACTATGCAAAGCTTCATCAAAGAAACATGGGGCTGGGACGAGTTGCTGCAAGAGCATAGCTTCTACGAGAATTTGCCGGCGAGGAGCTTCGCCATTGCAAAACTCAATGTCGATGTGGGTGCGCTAAATATACGGGAGAAAACAGACCACCTGTGGCTAGAGATGGTGTTAGTGCTGCCGGATTTTCAAGGACAAGGATTTGGGCGACTCATGCTGGAATATGCGCAAGAGCAGGCGTTTAAGGCAAAGAAACCTCTCCGTCTTAGTGTGTTGAAGCTCAATCCAGCCCACAGCTTCTACCGACATATGGGCTTCAAACAAAGCGACTTCGATCAGTGGAGCTACAAGATGCAATGGCAGTGCGCGTCCCAATAAGGACGCCGCACTACCCCCTTCCTGCACATCAAGTCATCAGCGCCAACAACTCGTTAGTCTTGGCTTCCATCAAGACCTTGTCCGCACGAGACTCGACATTTAAGCGCACCACTGGCTCGGTATTGGACATACGCAGATTGAAGCGCCAGTCGTCGAAGGTCATGCTCAGGCCATCGGTGAAATCCATCGACTTCGCGGAGATCTCGTAGCGAGCTTGCACCTTCTTGAGCAGTGCCGCCGGGTCGACGATAGCCTTGTTGATCTCTCCACTAGCAGGAAAGGCTGCCATTCGCTCCTTCACGAGCTGCGACATCGTCTTGCCAGTCTTACAAATCATCTCCGCCACCAACAGCCACGGAATCATGCCACTATCGCAGTAGGCGAAATCGCGGAAATAATGATGAGCACTCATCTCACCGCCATACACAGCATCCTCTATGCGCATACGCTCCTTGATAAAGGCATGCCCGGTCTTGCACTGAATCGCCTGCCCCCCATTGTTCTTGGCGATCTCGATGGTATTCCAGGTCAGGCGAGGATCGTGGATGACTTTAGCGCCAGGTTCCTTCCTAAGGAAACTTTCGGCTAGAAGCCCAACAATATAATATCCTTCGACGAAACTCGCATGTTCATCGAAGAAGAAACAGCGATCAAAATCGCCATCCCACGCGATGCCGATATCGGCCTTATTGGTAAGAATCGCGTCGATACTCGGCTTTCGGTTTTCGGTCAGTAGTGGATTGGGGACCCCGTTGGGGAAGTGACCATCCGGCTCATGATGCACCTTGATGAAGTCGAAAGGCAGGTGCGGCTCTAACAAATCAACTATGGCACCTGCACCGCCATTACCCGCATTCACCACGACCCTCATGGGCTTGAGTGCGCTCAGGTCGATATAACTAAGCAGATGCTCGACATAGGCAGCCTTAGTGTCCTCTTGCGTCAAGCTACCGCTGCGTAAGGGAGGAGGAAACTTGCCTTCCTCAGCCAAAGTCTTGATCTCATTGAGTCCGGTGTCGCCACTGATCGGCTTAGAGTCCTCGCGCACCAGCTTCATCCCGTTATAGTCTTTGGGATTATGACTCGCGGTGACCACGATGCCGCCACTAGTCTTAAGATGAGAGGTGGCGAAGTAGATCTCCTCTGTACCACACTGACCTATGTTGATGACGTCCACACCTGAGTCCAGCAGGCCCTGCGTTAAGGCCTTGCATAGGTCTTGGCTCGTCAAACGAATGTCATAGCCTACTACGACATTGCGCGGCTTGAGCCACAGCGCGTAAGCACGCCCTATACGATAGGCAATTTCCTCATTCAGTTGGTCTGGAATGCGACCGCGAATATCGTAGGGCTTAAAGCAATTGATCTCAATTTTCATCGGTAGTCTCGATCCTGTAGTTGCAACGCCGTATGGGGCTTCAGGCGACACGTGCCTAGCGCTTCTTGTAAATATGCTTGTAGTTATAATTGGAAGCGTCCATAAAGCCTTCGATGCTGCCGCAATCGAAACGACGCCCCTTAAACTTATAGGCAAGAACACCACCGCTTTTTGCCTGGGTCATTAACGCGTCGGTGATTTGCACCTCGCCATTACGGCCAGGGGGTGTATCGCGAATGATATCGAAAATGTCCGGAGTCAGGATATAACGCCCGATAATCGCTAGATTACTGGGCGCCACTTCAGGGTCCGGCTTCTCCACCATATTGTTGACACGATACAAACCCTCGGATATTTCCTCGCCGTCGATGACACCGTATTTAGAGATCTCATTGCGAGGCACCTCTTCGATCGCGACAATGCTACAGCGGTGCTCCTTATATAAATCGACCATCTGCGCTAGTACGCCGTCATCCTCGGTGACACAATAGTCATCAGCCAACACTACTGCGAAGGGCTCATGGCCGATCAAAGTCTCACCGGTCAAGATGGCGTGACCAAGGCCCTTCATCTCTATTTGGCGAGTGTAGGAGAAAGTACAGTGATCGATAATACGGCGAATATCGTCCAGCGCGCTCTCTTTAGAGGTCCCCGCAATCTGGTGTTCCAACTCGTAACTGATGTCGAAATGATCTTCGATAGCACGCTTGCCACGCCCAGTGACGATCGCAATCTTGCTCATACCTGCGGCCATCGCCTCCTCGACGCCATACTGAATCAAAGGTTTGTTCACCAAGGGTAGCATTTCCTTCGGCATGGACTTGGTCACCGGCAAGAAACGCGTGCCATACCCGGCAGCAGGGAAAAGACATTTTCGAATTGTTTCCATCCTTCACTTTCCTCTATCAATTGCGCAGTGCCTTAGGCACGCTGGGAATTTCCGGTAGCGCTGCCGACGCATGCACTACTTCGCTTACTTCACTCGCCCATAGATATCTTCGAAGCGGACGATGTCATCCTCTGCAAGATAGCTGCCGGTTTGCACCTCAATGAGCTCTACGGGTTCCTCGCCAAGGTTCTGTAGCCGGTGTTTACTGCCCAGCGGGATGAAAGTCGATTCATTTGCATGCAAGGTGAATACGCGTTCGCCATTGGTAACGGTTGCACTGCCTTTGATCACGACCCAGTGCTCCGCCCTATGATGGTGCATTTGTAGGGAAAGCGAGCCGCCTGGCTTTACGACGATATGCTTTACTTGATAGCCCTCACCAATGGCGAGCGATTCGTAACTGCCCCAAGGGCGATAGACCAGCACATGGCTAACCCCCTCCGAACGCCCCGCTTTCTCTAGGCGTTGGACGATGCGCTTGACCTCTTGCACACTATCGCGGTTGGCGATAAGCACCGCATCGGCGGTCTCGACGATAACCGCATTGTCTATACCGACCGCCGCGATCAAGCGCGAGTGGGAGTGGATATAGCTATTGGATACTCCTTCGCAAAGCACATCCCCCGTCAGCACATTCCCATCGTCATCCTGTGTAGAGGCCTCCCAAAGCGCATCCCATGCACCTAGATCATTCCATTGCGCGTCCAAAGGCAGCACGACCGCAGCACGAGTTTTCTCCATTACGGCGTAATCGATGGACTCGGAGCGGCACTTGCTAAACAGCTCTAAAGGCACTCTACGAAAATCGACATCCGGTTCTATCTGCGCCACGGCCGCCTTACACACCTCGAGGATATCGGGGGCATGTAGTGCCAGCTCGGCCAGAAACTGCCCGGCGGTAAACATAAACATGCCGCTGTTCCAGTAGTAATCGCCACTGGTCAGATATTCTTGTGCCGTCGCCAATGCAGGCTTCTCGACGAAGCGCGCCACATCGAATCCAGACTCTACTTGGTCGCCGCGCTGAATATAGCCGTAGCCGGTCTCAGGGGCCGTCGGCACGATCCCGAAAGTCACAAGTTTGCCTGCTCTAGCCAGGTTCGCCCCATTCTCGATAACGGTTTGTAAAGCCTGATGATCAAGGATCGAGTGGTCGGCCGGCAGCACCAGCAGCACATCGTCCGGTGCCGCCACTAGTGCCGCTAGGGCCACCGCGGGTGCGGTATTGCGGCCAATCGGTTCCAGTAGAATAGTGCCCCGTTTCTCGCCTATCTCTAGCAACTGCTGCGCACTTAGGAAGCGGTGCTCCTCGTTGCAAATCACCAAGGGAGCACCGAGATCAGCCACACCGCGAATACGAGTGAGTGTAGTTTGAAAGAGGGTCCCCAGCGCAGTGCCGCCTATGTCATCATTAGACTTAGAAGCCGCCAGAGAAGAGAATTGTTTGGGATAGAGTTGCCGTGAAACCGGCCAAAGACGGGAACCGACCCCGCCCGCGAGTACTACGGGAATTATCATGCTTGCTGCCTGTTCTACACCACTACTATCAGTGGCTTAGGGGGGTTGCTTTGTTTTTAAGTCCGTCCATGTTACATCGCCTTAGTGTGGCATAAAAGCCACCCACTCGCCGCCCGAGCGAGATCTGAAGTGGAAAATAATATCGATTATTTGCCTGCGCCGCGATAATATCGCAGCCTTTGCGAGCCAACCGGCTCTTTATATACGCAAATAATGGAAGACTGACCCCTATTTATGAATGGCCATATCCGCAAAAGCTCCTACGAACGCAACGAATTACTCGACTGCGGCTACGGCCGTATGTTTGGACCGGGCAATGCCCGCCTCCCCGTCGGCAATATGCTAATGATCGACCGCATCGTCGAAATCAATGACAACTGTGGCGACCACGGCAAGGGCGAGATCATCGCCGAGCTCGACATCCGCCCCGATCTTTGGTTCTTCGACTGCCACTTTCCCGAAGATCCGGTGATGCCAGGCTGCTTGGGGCTCGACGCTATGTGGCAATTAGTGGGGTTTTATCTCGGCTGGCGCGGCAATCTCGGCAAGGGTCGAGCACTCGGAGCGGGAGAGGTCAAATTCAGTGGGGAAATCCTTCCTACAGCCAAGAAAGTCACGTACCGTTTATCGCTAACGCGCGTCATTGAGAGGAAGTTGGTGATGGGTATAGCCGATGGTACAGTATCCGTTGACGGGAAAGTGATCTACACAACCAACGGACTGAAAGTGGGATTATTTACTCCCGAAAGCAGATTCTGAATCAAACACCACTATCCAGTTAAGAGGTTTTTATGAGACGCGTTGTAGTTACTGGTATCGGGATTGTTTCCTGTCTGGGGGCAGACAAACAAGCTGTACTGGAGTCATTGCACGAAGGTCGCAGTGGCATCAGATTCCGACCTGAATACAAGGAAATGGGGCTGCGCAGCCATATCGCAGGGTGGATCGACCTCGATCTGTCGGCAATGATTGATCGCAAAATTCTACGCTTCATGGGCGATGCTGCGGCATTCGGTTATCTTTCGATGGAGCAGGCAATTGCAGATGCTGGTCTTAAAGACGACGAAGTCTCCAATATCCGCACCGGCATTATCATGGGCGCTGGCGGCTCCTCCTCACAAGACCAAGTAGAGGCCGCCGACATCCTGAGAACCCAAGGGGTTCGCAAGATTGGCCCGTACCGCGTCACCCGCACGATGGGCAGCACTGTGTCTGCCTGCCTTGCCACGCCATTCAAAATCAAGGGCGTTAACTACTCCATCTCCTCGGCCTGTGCCACTAGCGCGCATTGTATCGGCAACGCCGTAGAGCTGATCCAATTAGGCAAGCAGGACGTGATTTTCGCCGGCGGCGGCGAAGCCGAGCATTGGTCCTTGACCAATATGTTCGACGCGATGGGCGCGCTTTCAACCAAATATAATGAGACACCCGACAAGGCCTCCCGCGCCTTTGATCAAGCCCGCGATGGCTTTGTGATCGCTGGTGGCGGCGCTGTTCTCGTAATCGAAGCACTCGATCACGCAATTAAGCGTGGCGCCAAAATTTACGCCGAAATTACCGGTTACGGCGCCACCTCTGACGGATACGACATGGTCGCGCCTTGTGGTGAGGGCGGTGTGCGGGCGATGAAAATGGCCTGCGAGACCAGCGGAGGTCCAATCGACTACATCAATGCCCATGGCACCAGCACGCCAGCAGGGGATGTCTCCGAAATGCGTGCGGTCAAAGAAGTATTTGGTGACAATGCCCCTATCATCAATTCCACTAAGTCGCTAAGCGGACACTCGCTAGGCGCTGCGGGCGCGCAAGAGGCTATCTACAGCCTTCTGATGATGGAGAACAACTTCATCTGTGCCTCTGCTAACCTGGAGAATCCCGATGAGGAAGCGGCGGGATTAAATATCCCACAGGCGCGCATCGACAATATTAAGCTCGACCGCATCTTGTCCAACAGCTTCGGCTTTGGCGGCACGAACGCGAGCTTGGTCTTCGAGCGTTACCAACAATAAGCGCTGCACAACGAGGAAGGATCTTGTACGCAACTGCAAAGCGAACCTTGAGGGCTGCAATCTGGCGATGGTTGATTGTGTCCTGCGCGATCACGGCCGGCCTCACTAGCGCATTCGCCCAGAATTTGCCTAGCATTCTAACTGGGCCGCGCTTCCTCCCCGTTGATCAAGCTTTTTTGGTCTACACCAGTTTGCCTGCATCAGGGGTTCTGGCTGTAAATTGGGAGATCGCGCCGGGCTATTACCTGTATCAGGAGAAGTTCGCCTTCTCCGTCTTAGAGAACGGCGTACCACGCGAATTCGCACTGAAGCTGCCCCAAGCCAGCGCGCACAGCGACGAGTTCTTTGGGGATGTGCAGGTATATTTCGAAGACTTAGCGGCTCAGCTTACTTTCCAAGGTCCCGCGCCTGAAGGCGAAATTGTGTTGCTAATCGAATATCAGGGCTGCGCTGAGGCAGGTTTTTGTTACACCCTGCAGCGTCGTGAGATTCCGCTAGTTTTATAAGCCCGCGCTGCCCCCCCTCGATCCATCCTCATTGAAAGCCTTCAATTCGAAGAAATTATAATGAAACTCTGGAAAAAGTCTGAGAAAATGCCGATATAATTGCCGAAAGCAGTATAAAGCACAAAATCGCCAGCAACGCTGAAAAACGAGACCATAAAAATGGCAACGATACTTGTACTACATGGCCCGAACTTGAATATGCTGGGCAGTAGGGAGCCTGAAGTCTACGGTTCCGAGACTCTTGCTGACATCAATGCCCGCCTCAACTACATCTGCATAGAGGCCGGCCACCATCTGCAGCACCTACAGAGCAACGCCGAATATGAGCTTATTGAGCGTATTCACGATGCGCGCAACGAGGGGGTAAACTTCATCCTCTTCAACCCAGCCGCATTCACGCACACCAGTGTTGCTCTGCGCGATGCCATACTTGCCGCCGAAATTCCGTTCATCGAAGTGCATATATCCAATGTGCACAAGCGAGAAGCGTTTCGCCATAAGTCCTACTTCTCCGACATTGCCATAGGGACTATCACTGGGCTCGGCAGCCAAGGCTATGACCTCGCCTTGCAGGCCGCCCTGCACCTAATTAAAAAGAATAAAGCCCTTTAAACACCCATAACACTGACAAGAGAATTTCTTATGGATATTAGAAAAGTCAAAAAACTCATTGAACTACTGGAGTCATCGGACATCGCAGAGATCGAAATCAAAGAAGGCGAAGAGGCCGTGCGCATTAGCCGTAACTCCAAGTTCGCGCCTCCCCAGATGCATGCCTACGCCCCTGCCCCCGCGCCAATGGCCGCGCCGCCAGTAGCGGCCACCCCTGCAGCGGCAGAGGAAAGCCCTAGCAAGACACTGCATGGCAATGTGGTCAAGTCACCCATGGTTGGCACCTTCTACCGCTCACCATCGCCATCTTCCCCCGTCTTCGTTGAAGTGGGTCAGCATGTGAAAGTGGGCGACGTTATCTGCATCGTCGAGGCAATGAAGATGATGAACCAGATCGAGGCCGACCATTCCGGTGTGGTGGAAGCCATTTTAGTGGAAGACGGTGAACCGGTTGAATACGATCAGCCTCTTATCACTATCGTCTAAGCGCTAGGCGCTCGCGTGCCTTTAATGTCACTACAAAAGGTTAGATTCCATGCTAGATAAAGTTCTGATTGCCAATCGCGGCGAAATTGCCCTCCGCGTGCTCCGAGCCTGCAAAGAGCTCGGCATCAAGACTGTCGCAGTGCACTCCAGCGCCGATCGCGACTTGATGCATGTTCGGCTTGCCGACGAGTCGGTCTGTATCGGCCCGGCTAACGCCACCGACAGTTATCTGAATGTCCCTGCCATTATCAGCGCGACCGAAGTCACTGACGCCGTCGCCATCCATCCTGGCTATGGCTTCCTGTCCGAGAATGCGGACTTCGCGGAACAAGTCGAGAAGAGCGGATTTATTTTCATCGGCCCTCGCCCAGAGACGATTCGCCTGATGGGCGACAAAGTATCTGCCATCAAAGTTATGCGCGAAGCCGGTGTCCCTACCGTGCCGGGCTCCAATGGCCCGATCGACGACAATAAAGATCGCACTCTCGCGATCGCCCGCGAGATTGGTTACCCAGTTATTATTAAGGCCGCAGCCGGCGGTGGTGGACGCGGGATGCGCGTGGTGCATAGCGAAGCCGCTCTGCTCAAGGCGATCTACGTGACCCAGTCCGAGGCCAAAGCTTTTTTCGGAAGTGGCGTCGTGTATCTAGAGAAGTTCCTCGAGAACCCTCGTCATGTCGAGATTCAGATATTGGCCGACGGCCAAGGCAATGCTATCCATCTGGGCGATCGCGACTGCTCGATGCAACGCCGCCACCAGAAGGTCCTCGAAGAAGCACCAGCCCCAAATATCCCGGACCATATTCGCGCTGAAGTAGCCGCTACTTGCGTGCGAGCCTGCGAGAAGATGAATTACCGCGGCGCGGGCACAATGGAGTTTCTGTATCAAGACGAGCAGTTCTATTTCATCGAAATGAACACTCGCGTGCAGGTTGAACACCCCGTCACCGAGATGGTGACAGGCGTGGACATCGTGAAGGAACAACTGCGCATCGCCAGTGGCGAGAAGCTGTCGATCAAACAGTCCGACGTGAAGATTACCGGCCACTCATTCGAGTGTCGCATCAACGCGGAAGACCCAGTGACCTTCCTGCCCTGCCCTGGCAAGATCAATTTATTCCATGCCCCAGGCGGTAATGGCGTACGCGTAGACTCTCACATCTATAGTGGCTATACCGTTCCACCCTATTACGACTCCTTGATTGCCAAGCTCATCACCCATGGCGCTGACCGTGCGGGTGCTCTGGCGAGAATGAGTAATGCCTTAGACGAGTTATTGATCGATGGCATTCGCACGAACACGCCGCTGCATAAGGACATTATTCGCGATGCGGAGTTCCAAAAGGGCGGGGTAAACATTCATTACCTCGAGAGCAAACTGACCGCCCACAATAAGACGAAGTAAGAGCATGTCTCTAACTCTGCCGGCAAATGCCGATTCTAGACTGCGATCCTGATGCCTTGGCAACAACTTAAAATAAGGGTCAAAGAAGCCGATGCCGCCCTTGTCGAGGAGACTCTCGACGAGTGCGGTGCGGTGTCCGTTACTATGATGGATAGCGAAGATCAGCCTGTATTTCAGGTCGATCTTGGCAGCACCCCGATCTGGCAAAACACTGAAGTCTTGGCTCTGTTTGCTCACGACGCGCCGATGGCTGACATCGTCGCGCAATTGCACCTGCGTGCGCCCACTTGTAAAACCGCGCCCATCTCGATCGAAGAGATCGCGGACACCGAGTGGGAACGCGTCTGTATGCAAGACTTTAAACCGATGCGCTTCGGTGAACGCATCTGGATATGCCCAAGTTGGGAGACACCACCGGACCCTAACGGCGTCAACATCATGTTAGATCCCGGCTTGGCCTTTGGCACTGGCACGCACCCAACGACAGCCTTATGCCTAGAATGGTTGGGCGAGCAAGACTTGCAGGGCAAGACCGTTGTCGACTATGGCTGTGGCTCTGGCATTCTTGCAATCGCCGCCTCCTTACTAGGCGCAGACAGTGTGATCGCGATCGACAATGATCCCCAAGCGATTCAGGCTTCGGAAAGCAACCGCGCACTCAATGGTGTGTCCGCAGAACAAATGAGCGTGCATCTACCCGGCGTCGAAGAACACCCACTGGCAGATGTCGTCGTCGCCAATATTTTGGCCGGCCCGCTCGAGGATCTCACCCCTGTCATCGCCGCCTTGCTAAAACCCGGTGGCAAGCTCATCCTATCTGGGGTACTTTCGCAGCAGACCCAATCACTGCTAGACAGTTATCAAGCCTATTTCACCATGCTTGAACCAGCGCTACGGGAAGAATGGGTTCGCGTCGAGGGTATCCGACGCTAACAACGATCAAAACAGCGTTAGACCTTTATGAGCCTTTTCATCACACAATGTCCTCACTGCAACACCTCGTTCCGCACTAGCGTCTCACAGCTGCAATCTGCAGACGGTATGGTGCGCTGCGGGGCTTGCCTGCGCGTGTTTGCCGCCGACGACAACCTGCTCCCCTCGGCCGATCTGCGCACTATCAATATCCCTGTACATAATGACATCGAGGAAGATGAGGAGCCCGAGGCACTTGACGAACAACTGCCCATTGCCGAGCTAGAAACAGAAGATGAAATTCACGAGGAAGAAGAGGCCACCGAGAGTATCTTGACGTTGGATATGGCGGACTCCGTCCCCAACCGGCTAAACCCGAGTATTTCGACTAGTGAACCATTTTGGGAATTGATCGAAGAAGACAGCGCTCCCGAGGGCCTGTCCGTAGACGACAGCCATGAAGTGGAAGAACCCACACCGAGTGCCCAGCCTGAGGACGATACTGAAGAAGCCGAAGAGCGTGTTGAAGATTTAGTAGCCTCCCTACAAGACGACACAGCGCCTGCTCTCGTTACCCCGAAGGCGCAACCGCCTGCGCCCCCAACCGCACGCGATGAGCACGCACAGATTCGTTCACGCATGACCGCAATTGATTTTGATGACGAGCGCTTGAGCGATAATTCAGATGCTAGAAGCTACACGCGCTTCAGCGCTGAAGAGATTGAGGGCGTGAGCGACGCAGAAACGCCGCTCGAGCTTGATTGGCAGGAAACACTGCCTCGAGGCGGCTCTCAATCTGTATTATGGCTCCTCTCTCTATTGCTTATACTCGGCATCGCTGGGCAATTCCTCTGGTTTAATAAAGACAGCCTAAGTAAAAACGCCAGCCTGCGCCCACTACTGGACGGGTTCTGTGCCACACTAAGATGTGAGCTTCCCCCGTTGGTAAATATACGCGCCATCCGCAGCGACACCCTCTTGGTGCGCAGTCACAACGAGATAGCCAATGCCCTCTCCGTGAACTTCCAGTTTCAAAACGACGCTAGCTTTGCGCAACCCTTTCCCGGCCTCGCGTTACGCTTTATGGATGCTGACGACACAATCGTAGCCGAACGCCATTTCGCGCCAGCGGAATATTTGCCCGAGGCCTTTGCGGACTTACACCTCATGCCGCCGGGCTCGCCCGTGCAGGTGAGATTAGATATCCTCGATCCAGGGGGCAAAGCGGTCAACTACGAGCTGAGTTTCTATGTGAACAAGCCCAATTAATTTCAGAGCAATGCAGTTGTCGATTATGCGTGCGCAATAACAGCCCTACTATGTGCACTATTTTGCCTTTCTGCCCAGGTCACACATCGCTATGATACCCATCAAGTTAAACTCGGACTTACCGTGAAAGAAATAGAGCCTGTGATCACTATTGGCAAACATGCACTCGACGGGCGCGTCATCCTAGCCCCCATGGCGGGCATCACTGACCAGCCCTTTCGAGACCTCTGTGTAGAGCTTGGCGCTAGCCTCGCGGTATCAGAGATGTTGACGTGCAATTCCGAACTATGGAGCAGCAGGAAGAACCGCACGCGCTTCATTCACTCGGCTAACGGTAGCTTGAACTCGATTCAGATCGCTGGTTCGGACCCCCACATGATGGCCGATGCGGCGCGGATGCACGAAGATCTCGGCGCCGATATCATCGACATTAATATGGGGTGCCCCGCGAAAAAAGTCTTGAAGAAAGCAGCCGGCTCCGCGTTGCTCAAGGACGTCGATCTGGTCACACAGATACTCAAGGAAGTCGTCAGCGCAGTGTCTATCCCCGTCACCTTAAAGATCCGAACGGGGTGGTCTCCGCAGTCACGCAACGGGGTTGAGATCGCAAAGATCGCCGAGGACGCAGGCATTGCCCTACTGTCCGTCCATGGCAGAACGCGAGAGTGTCGCTTTGTCGGCGAAGTCGAGTACGACACGATAAAAGCGATCAAGACAGCGGTATCGATTCCGATTTTCGCCAACGGCGATATAAGCAGTGCGCAAAAGGCTAAACAGGTCCTCGACTATACCGGCGCTGATGGCGTCATGATCGGACGAGCCGCGCAGGGTAATCCTTGGATATTCGAACAGATCAATCATTATCTCGAGACCGGACAACATCTTGCCACGCGCCCAATCGAGGAGCTACGCAACATCCTCTTGAAGCACCTAGAGCAACTAAATGCACTTTACGGCGACTTCAAAGGTGTGCTTTTCGCTCGCAAACACGTCGCCTGGTATACCGAGACGCTGCCTGGCTCTGAGCACCTGCGCCGCCGTTTCAACGCGCTGAACTCATTTGATGAACAGGTCCGTGAACTTTCGAATTACTTTGAAGCCTTGCTAGACCAAGATTAGTACTAGGACGAACTCGCCCAGTGGGCTCACTCATTCACACATAAGCCGAAGCTTTGGCACTGCGGAAAACACTATGCCTATCGCACCACTGCAACAAAAATCGAGCCTGCGTAATGACGTTGAAAAAGCGATGCAACAATACTTCGCAAACTTGGGTGAGGAATCGGTTACTGACCTTTATCAGCTAGTCCTACACGAAGTTGAAGGCCCGTTATTAGAGGCTGCGCTGCGCCACTCCGGCAGCAACCAAAGTAAGGCCTCTATCATGCTAGGTTTGAACCGTGGTACCCTACGCAAGAAACTGAAACAACACGGAATGTTGTAACCAGACTCTTTAGACAAGCATTTTGTAAGAATTTTGTATGCAGATTCTGGTGCCCAGATAACACTGATCTGGCGGCGCGCAACGGACCCCCGCCCACTCAGCCTAAGATAGACCTTCTCACATGCCCACATCGAATTCCGCCGTAGTCCGGCGCGCCCTAATTAGCGTGTCCGACAAGACCGGCATCGTCGCTTTTGCAAAATCACTCCACAGTGCTGGTATCGAAATCCTCTCGACCGGTGGAACCTATAAGCTACTCAAGGCGGAACAGATTCCCGCTATCGAGATTGCCGACTACACAGGGTTTCCCGAGATGATGGATGGGCGAGTGAAGACTCTACACCCCAAAGTTCATGGCGGCATTCTAGCGCGCCGAGACATCGATCAGGCAGTGATGGAATCTCATCAAATCCCTCCGATCGATCTCGTAGTAGTCAACCTCTACCCCTTCGAAACAACAGTCGCCAAGCCCGATTGCGAACTGCCAACAGCGATCGAAAACATCGATATCGGCGGCCCCACTATGTTGCGTGCCGCGGCCAAGAATAACGCTTGGGTCGGGGTGATTGTGAATCCCAGCGACTATGATCGCGTGCTTGCTGAACTGCAGAACAATAACGGGGCGTTAAGTGCAGCAACTCGCTTCGATCTCGCAGTGCGCACCTTCGAACATACTGCGGCCTATGATGCCGCAATCGCGAATTATCTAGGCCAGCGTGTCCCGAGTGGGGCCACTGACGAGACACTTCCAGCACTCTTCCCCCGTACTTATTCTATGCAGTTCGTGAAGTCCCAAAACATGCGTTATGGCGAGAACCCTCACCAGAAAGCCGCGTTTTACGTACAGAAGAATCCACAAGAGGCTAGTATAAGCACCGCGGTACAGTTGCAGGGCAAAGCGCTCTCCTACAACAATATTGCAGACACCGACGCCGCTCTAGAATGTGTTAAATCCTTCTCCGCTCCAGCCTGCGTAATCGTGAAGCACGCGAACCCTTGCGGCGTCGCTGTTAGCGGCGACATCGGCAGCGCCTACGATTTAGCGTTCCAGACTGACCCAACTTCCGCGTTCGGAGGCATCATCGCGTTTAACCGCGAACTAGATGCGAGCACCGCGCAAGCCATCGTAGATCGCCAGTTCACCGAGGTGATTATCGCGCCAAGTATCTCCGCCGAGGCCTTGAAGGTAGTTGCCGCGAAACAGAATGTCCGTGTTCTTAGCTGTGGACAATGGTCGTCAACGCCAGAACCGGCTTTCGACTATAAGCGCGTGAACGGCGGCCTGCTCGTGCAGGATCGCGATATCCATCAGATTACTGCAGCCGACCTCAAGGTGGTCAGCAAGCGTCAACCAAGCGCGCAGGAGATCGAAGATCTCTTGTTCGCATGGAAAGTGGCGATGTTTGTGAAATCCAATGCGATCGTCTACTGCAAGAATAAGCAAACGATAGGCATCGGCGCCGGCCAGATGAGCCGCGTCTATAGTGCCCGCATTGCGGGTATCAAGGCGGCCGACGAGAAGCTAGAAGTACGCGGCTCAGTAATGGCCTCCGACGCCTTTTTCCCATTCCGCGATGGCATCGATGCCGCCGCACAGGCGGGAATTAGCGCTGTCATCCAACCCGGCGGCTCAATGCGCGACGAGGAAGTTATCGCCGCAGCAGACGAAGCCAATATGGCGATGGTATTCACAGGCGTTCGTCACTTTAGACATTGATGACAAGCTTGCCCGTAGTGGCAGTGCATAGAGACGAGATTGCAGAATATGAATGTATTGATCATTGGAAATGGCGGGCGCGAACACGCAATCGCTTGGCGCGTTAAGCAATCGCCACAGGCAGGCAAGGTGTTCGTTGCACCGGGTAATGCTGGTACTGCATTAGAGGCTGGCGTAGAGAATGTCGCTATCGATACTCTCAATTTCCCTGCCCTTGTCGAATTTGCCAAAGCGAATGACGTCGGGCTCACTATAGTGGGACCCGAGGCGCCATTGGTAGCGGGTGTAGTCGACTTCTTTGGCGAACAAGGCCTGCGCTGCTTCGGTCCAAACCAGAATGCCGCACAACTAGAGGGCTCTAAAGCCTTTACCAAGGACTTCCTGAAACGCCATCAAGTGCCTTCGGCCGACTATCAGAATTTCACCGAGATCGAACCCGCCTGCGCCTATGTTCGCGCACAAGGTGCGCCGATCGTCATCAAGGCCGATGGCCTTGCGGCAGGCAAAGGGGTGATCATCGCGATGAGTGTCACTGAGGCCGAAGAGGCGATTCACGATATGCTTGCGGGCAATAAATTCGGCGATGCCGGTCACCGTGTCGTCATTGAGCAATTCCTGCAGGGCGAAGAGGCAAGCTTCATCGTCATGGTCGATGGCAACAATGTGCTGCCCTTCGCGACCTCGCAAGACCACAAGGCTAGGGACGATGGTGACAAGGGCCCTAACACAGGCGGCATGGGAGCCTATTCGCCAGCGCCAGTGGTCACCTCGGCGCTGCACGACAAGATTATGGAACAGGTAATTATGCCCACCGTTAAAGGCATGCGAGAGGATGGCAATCCTTATGTAGGCTTTCTCTATGCTGGCTTGATGATCTCGCCTGCCGGAGACATCAATGTCATCGAATACAATTGCCGCTTTGGCGACCCCGAGGCCCAGCCCGTCATGATGCGCCTACAGTCCGACCTGATCGAATTATGTAATCAAGCCTTAGACGGTCGGCTCGATCAAATCGAGGCTAAATGGGATCCTCGCCCTGCGGTCGGCGTTGTGCTTGCCAGTGGTGGCTATCCAGACGATTACAATAAGGGCGATGTCATTAGCGGCTTAGAGCAAAACAGCAATGTCGATCGCAAAGTTTTTCATGCTGGCACCCGCCTGGAAGCAGACCAAGTCCTCACCAATGGTGGCCGCGTACTTTGCGCGACGGCGCTAGGGGCTAATGTCACCGAGGCACAGGCGGCCGCCTATGACTTGCTCAAACGGATCGATTGGAATAATGTTTACTACCGACGTGATATCGCCTACCGCGCCATAGCGAGAGAAAATGTCTGAACAACACCGCAAACATAGTGGTCTAGATCAACTGATCGTCCAATTCGATCAGGCACTGCGCACCCTAATTCCGGGCAGCAGCACCGCGAAGCGTGCATCCCCCGCCGCACTGTTAGCCGAGCCCGAACTGGACACTAGCGAACGTCGGCGTGCGGCAGGCTTGATGCGCATCAACCATACCGGTGAGGTCTGCGCGCAAGCCCTTTATCAAGGACAAGCCCTCACAGCGAAACTACCGGACATTCGTAACGCCATGGAAGAGGCTGCACAAGAGGAAGTTGATCACTTGGCGTGGTGCGAACAAAGACTGCAGGATTTGGATAGTCGCGCCAGCCTTCTCAACCCAGCCTGGTATGCCATGTCCTTTGGTTTGGGTGCGGCAGCAGGGCTGGCCGGTGATAAATGGAGCCTAGGCTTTGTCGCCGAAACCGAAGAACAAGTGTGCGAGCATCTCAAGGAGCATCTGGAACGCTTGCCAGCGAATGACACGAAGAGCAAAGCCGTTCTACAGCAGATGTTAGTCGATGAAAAAATCCATGGCGACACTGCCCGTCAAGCTGGCGGCGCCGCTCTGCCACTACCAGTAAAATTGGGCATGCAGATGCTCTCGGTGGTGATGAAGAAGACGGCCTACCGTCTCTAACTAAGCTTCCACTATCTCGAAATCATGAGTGATGTTGACGCCGCCCTTCTCTAGCATGATCGTCGCGGAGCAATACTTCTCGGCCGACAATGCAACGGCTTTGGCAACCTGCTTCTCGCTAAGGTCTTTGCCTGAGACGCGAAAATGCAGATGAATTTTCTCAAATACCGCGGGTACCGCGTCTGCTCGTTCAGCTTGTAGTTCGACAACACAGCCGGTCACATTTTGGCGTGCCTTCTTCAGGATGCTGACAACGTCATAGGAGGAACAACCGCCCACACCAATCAACAACATCTCCATCGGGCGGATACCGATATTATGACCACCACTAGATTCGGGCCCTTCCATTAGCACGGAATGGCCACTGCCAGACTCACCAAGAAACATTACTTCGTCTACCCAGCGCACTTTCGCTTTCATCATCGCCTCTCTCTTGCTAATGTCAGAACTACCTTTATAGGCAGCTCGAAGTGAGGCGGCAGATTAGCACAGTCAACCGCGAAGGACTAAGCGGCAAACATTCACAGCCTTAACACACTGTGGTATACAATTGCCACGCTTTGGGCTTGTTAATAATAACGAAGACCCACCACGCACAGCGTAGTGGTATTGGGGAAGGAGAATAACAATATGGCGCTTACGGCTATTACGCCACACATTAAAGATTTGGAAAACTTCCTAACCAATTGTCATCGACGACGCTACCCAAATCGAAGCACCATCATCTACGAAGGCGATACTTGCAACACGCTCTATTACATCATTGATGGGTCTATCTCCGTGGTACTTGAAGACGACGATGGCAAGGAAGTTGTCATCGCCTATCTAAACCCTGGCGACTTTTTTGGCGAGATGGGCCTGTTCGAACAGAAGGAAGCGCGAAGCGCTTGGTGCCGTACTCGCAGCGCCTGCGAAATCGCTGAAATCAGTTACGCGAACTTCAATAGTTATATCCGCTCCCACCCCGAGATCGTCTTCACGATCGGGAAGCAGATGGCGCACCGACTACGCAATACCACACGCAAAGTAGGAGATTTGGCATTCTATGATGTGACTGGTCGAATCGCGCGCACACTAATAGAGCTCAGCAAAGAGCCTGACGCGATGACACATCCGGATGGCATGCAGATTAAGATTACCCGGCAAGAATTGGGTCGCTTGGTTAATTGCTCGAGGGAAATGGCCGGCCGCGTATTGAAGACTCTAGAGGAGCAGGAATTGATCAACGTCAAAGGTAAGACTATTGTCGTCTTCGGTACGCGCTGACAGCCCAGGCTCTTGGGCTTAGGCTGCGCGGTCCGCGTAGTAGTTTTTACCCGCTCTTTCCCCAGTCGCGCCATCTAGAATCTGTTGCTTGCTCGCTAGAATCAGTTGCAACTTCTCCGCGCCCTCCGGCCCCTTCAATGGCCCATTCAGAAGATAGCTTTCAGCAGCCCGGTAATGGCTGAGAGCTTTCCTTGTGTCCGCACGCGCTACGGCTTGTTCAGCCATGTGAATATTCGAATTTACGCCCACCAAAGCGCTAAGCATGCCCAGATGCCTTGCAGTGGACTCCAATGCTTCGCCGCTAACTTTACCGACCTGATAGAGATGCCGAATCAGGGCCAGAGCATCATTGATATGCGCACGCGCCTTTATCACTTCCCGCTCACTATTAAGGCTGGTCTTGTTATCTCCTTTGGGACGCTTTGGATCACCCCCAGTGCTCGCCTGGGTACTAGCGCTCCCTGTGGAGGCTCCCTGATCCATATTGCCCCGAGCTGGATCCAGCTTCTGAATGCGTGATAGATCGCTCTTCAGAGCCTGATTAAGCACGCGTGCCACTTCAGGATTGTCATCGACCTCTTTCAGGTTCTTAACAACCGTGATGATTGAAATGCGGCGCCTATCAAGCGCGGCTAATCGATACAGTCGAATGAGATCGCGCTCCTGCCGTTCCTGAGCCAATTTCACAAGCACCAACGAGCCCACCATTAAGGCAATTAGGACAAAGAGGGCTGTAGAATTGGCTAGAAACATTGGGCACCGAAACAACGGATTAGTTTGTCGCATATTGCGATCATTTATCTGTTATCGGCGCTTTTGGGGAGAGGTTTACTCATTTCGGCGCGAAAGGGGCAATTCAGCGCAGGATTAGGCCCCAGACCAGTGCTACCAGCGCCATGCCAATGAAGACAGCGGCGGATCCGATATCCTTGGCCTGCCGGGATAACTCATGATATTCGCTGCCAATCCTGTCCACGACGGCTTCGACCGCTGTGTTGAGAAGCTCTACAATCAGCAACAACATGATACTGCCTATCAGCAGTACTCTCTCGACCGGTGTTTGGCCAAGATACAGCGCGAGCGGTGCAAAAATAATCAGGCCAATGACCTCAAGGCGGAAAGCCTCTTCGCTGGCAAATGCCGAACGCAATCCCGCGAAGGAATAGCGTGCCGCTGCGATTAGTCGCGGAATACCGTTGCGCTTCGGAGGAATCGGCGGTGGCACGGAGTTGGAACGATGTTCTTCAATGTCGGGGAGTTTAGCCATATCACGCAAACAACTCTTGTAGTTTAGCGCCTGGATTAGGAGCGCGCATGAAGGTCTCCCCAATCAGGAAACCATAGATTCCCTTGGCGAGCATATCTTGCACATCATGCGCGTCGTGTATACCACTCTCGGTCACGAGTAGCACGCCTTCGGGCAGCCGCTGCGCGAGGCGATAGCTGACGCCAAGATCCGTCTCGAAAGTGTGCAGATTGCGGTTATTTACGCCGATCAGGTCAAAGCCCGCCTCGAGAGCGATGTCGAGTTCCGCTTCGTCATGCACCTCCACTAGAACGTCTAGGCGCATCTGCTTTGCGTAGGCGGCCAATTCCTGCAGTTGCGTCGGCGTTAGAGCGGCCACTATGAGCAACACACAATCCGCACCGATCGCTTTGGCTTCCGCCACTTGATAGGGATCGATAATGAAGTCTTTACGAATCACTGGAAGTGAACTTGCCGCGCGGGCCAACTGCAAATACTCGATTCCGCCTTGGAAAAACTCGCGATCGGTGAGAACCGACAGGCAGGCCGCACCAGCCGCCTCATACTGAGAGGCGATCAAGGCCGGGTCGAAGTCTGCACGGATCAGGCCCTTGCTTGGCGATGCCTTCTTGATCTCCGCAATGATCGCGGGTGTACGAGCCTGAATACGAGAACGCAGGGCGCCGATAAAATCCCGTCGATCGCTAATGACCTTGGCCTTCAACTCCAGAGCGTCCAAACTCGTGATTGTGCTGTCGCGCGCTATCTCAAGATGCTTCTGAGCAATAATCTTATTCAATATTGTGGTGGTATTCATAGACCTTGTGCTAATCCTCGAAACGACTTGTGTAAGCAGCCAATTGCTCGAGTTTGTGCACGGCGGCTCCACTTCTCAGAATTTCCTGGGCGCGGTGCACCCCTGCCGCTATGCTGTCCTCAATATTCGCAGCATAGATCGCCGCCCCCGCATTAAGCGCCACAATATCGCCAGCATCTTCGTCCTCGTAGCTTAAGGCCTTACGCACTAAGGCGAGACTGCCCTGGGCGTCACTGATCTGCAAGTTTGCGAAGCCTTCGCGGCGCCGCATTCCGAACTCTTCCGGGGTGATGCTGTAATGGGATATCTGCCCATTGCGCAGCTCACCTACTTGGGTAGTGGCACTAATACTGATCTCGTCAAGACCGTCTTCGGCCGCAACAATTAATACATGCTTACTGCCAAGGCTTGCCAAGACATTCAGCATCATGTCGATCCACTGGGCATCGTTCACTCCCAATAATTGATTAGGCGCCGAGGCAGGGTTAGTCAGCGGGCCGAGCAGATTAAAAATAGTCCTCATGCCGATCTCCTTGCGCGGCCCTATCACGTGTTTCATAGCGCTATGGTGGCCGGGCGCGAACATGAAACCAACGCCGACCTTGTCGATGCACTCGGCGACCTGAGCGGGACTGAGTGTCAATCTCACCCCAGCGGCCTCCAACAAATCTGCACTACCACTTTTACTCGTCGAGCCACGATTGCCATGCTTAGCCACTTGAGCGCCCGCGCAAGCCGCCACCATCGCCCCAGCGGTAGAGATATTGAACGTGTCCGTCCCGGCACCTCCAGTGCCACAGGTATCGACTAAATGCCCGTTATCGACGATATCGACACGTGTCACTAATTCCCGCATCACCCGCGTGGCACCTAAGAACTCGTCGGCGCAGATACCCTTGAGCTGCAAAGCCACGAGGAAAGCTGCGATCTGCGCGTCCGTCATCGCGCCCGACATGATGCCTCGCATCAAGTCGGCCATTTGTTCTGCGCTAAAATCTTGGCGCTGTGCTAGGTGGCGAATAGCCGCTTTAATATCCATAGCTTCTGCTCTTTACACTCTTCCCATGTCGAGGAAGTTCTTTAATAGTTGATGCCCATGCTCACTCAAGATCGATTCGGGGTGAAACTGCACGCCTTCGATAGGCAGATTGCGATGACGAACCCCCATAATTTCCTCAACCCTGCCGTCGGCCTGTTCCGTCCATGCAGTGATCTCCAAGCACTCAGGCAGCGAGTCTTTCTCGATCACTAGGGAATGGTAACGAGTGGCCGTAAATGGATTGCTCAATCCAGCAAATACCCCTTTGCCGTAATGATGCATTTCCGAGAGTTTACCGTGCATGACCTTTTCGGCGCGCACAATTTTGCCGCCGAATGCCTGACCGATGCTTTGATGACCTAGGCAGATACCTAGAATGGGGATTTTGCCGCCAAAATGATGAATGGCCTCAACCGAAATGCCCGCCTCGTTTGGCGTACAGGGACCGGGAGAGATGACGATTTTTTCAGGGGCTAAGCGCTCAATCTCAGCCAGCGTGATGGCATCATTACGGAAGACCCGCACATCCGCTCCTAACTCACCCAGATACTGGACGATGTTGTAGGTAAAGGAGTCGTAATTATCAATCATTAACAGCATGTGCAGGCTTTCCTCTAGAGCGCCCCAATCCGGCGTCAGGAATTCTAGCATGGAAAGATTCTCCGCTTCTGCCCTTGTATGGCAACTAGCGACTCTTCCAACGCGCGCAAACAGGCAGTCATGCTACCATATCGAGCAATCCTAACGCCGAGGCGAAAATGCCAAAACACAGCAAGAAAACGGCCCTGATTAGAAAGCGCGGCCGCAAAGTAGGCCAACCACCGGGTACCCTCGTCCATGTGGGGGAGCAGCATTCGGAAAGTGCCTCGCTAACGCTCGTGCGTTATAACCAAGACCTGTATACAGAGCAGATACTGCCCCTGGTAACTGACCTAGACCGCAATGCCCACCCCGAGCAGATGCTTTGGTGCCAAGTTAAAGGCGTGCATGACGCGGCAGTGGTGCAAGAGCTTGGTGAATTATTCCAACTTCACCCCTTGGTAATGGAAGACATCCTCAATACCGACCAACGCCCCAAACTCGAGGTCCATGAACACTATCTTTACATCGTCGTGAAGACCCTTGAGTTCGATGCCGAGACAGGTGCGGCGCGCACCGAACAAGTCAGCTTGGTGCTTGGTGATGGCTTCCTGCTCTCCTTCCAGGAACGCAATAACGAGCTCTTTCAAGGGGTGCGCAATCGACTTAATTCGGGCCGCCGACTTCGCGCCTCGCGCCTCGACTATCTCGCCTATGCCCTGATCGATACACTAGTCGACAATTATTTCCTATTGCTGGAGAAGTTCGGCGATGACGTCGAAGCGCTGGAGGAAGAACTGCTTAGCAAGCCTAGCCCAGCGACGCTTGCTAGGATTCACCACTATAAGCGTGAAATGCTATTACTACGCAAGGCAGTCTGGCCGTTACGTGAGGTATTAGTCAGCTTGGGGCGAGACGAAAGTGAGTTGGTATCGCGTGATACCCAAGTGTATATACGCGATGTCTATGACCATACGATACATATTATGGATAGCATAGACACGATTCGAGATCTTTTGGCCGGCATGCTCGATCTCTACATCTCCAGTGTGAGCAATCATATGAATGAGATCATGAAGGTACTGACGATTTTTGCTTCCATCTTCATGCCGCTGACCTTCATCGCCGGCATCTACGGCATGAATTTCCAGAATATGCCGGAGCTCAGCATGCCTTGGGGCTATCCCATTGTGATAGCGGTGATGATTACGATCAGCGCGAGTTTGGTCGCATTTTTCCGCTGGAAAAAATGGCTATAAGGCTGCCTCGTTTCTCACTCTTATCGTCTCTAGAAATGGCGATGGATTGGCGATAAAGTCGAAATCCTCGCCATGCGGCAGGCAACTAGGCCGCGCATATTTAAGCAGCCTCTCGAGTGGGTCGCAGAACAGCATATCGAATGCTAAACGATTCCCGCCATATAGGCCGCGATGCAGCATATTGGCAGAAAAGACCAACAGATCCCCGCGTGCCATTGCCACACATTCGGCGTTAGGAAGATCGTCAGAAACTTTGCTCTGCCCTTTCTCCATGCGCACCGAATATTCCGTTTCCGTATCCCAACGCTTGTGACTACCGGGCACTAATTCGAGCCCAGGTTCAGGCATTAGCGCGAGCCGCAGATGCAGCACATTGATGCGCATCAACTCGTCGCGCTGGGCAGCCTCTGGCTCACCAGAATATTGGATGTCGCGATGCCAGTAATTAGCTTGCTGTGGATTCAACGGATTGAAAAATAGCTGCGTGTTCATAAATGCCGCAGGTCCAAGAAAAATCTCGTGCAGTATTTGCTCGACACGCTTGTCGCCGAGTATTCGAAACAGCACGCGCCTGTCTTCAGTGCAGAGATGGACTTGATCGGTAAGATAAGCGCTATTGATTGCCCGTGTCTTATAGAATTGAGCATTCGCCGCCTGCCAACGGCTGTGGAAGCGCAACAGGACTTCCAGCAATTGGGCTAGGGAGCCTCTGAACAACTCTGATATGTCTCTGCGTGAGTCTGTCGCGTGTTGCCGCAAGGCGTCGTTCGAAGGCAATGGCCGTAGCCCTTGGCAAGAACGACAACGCAGCGGCGGCGCGCGACA
>Ga0209491_10000147_pt1 | contig 127186 bp, 110 predicted proteins | sample BON02_FD_187213 | JGI IMG/M metagenome (GOLD analysis project Ga0209491, IMG submission 187213) | Freshwater microbial communities from Lake Bonney liftoff mats and glacier meltwater in Antarctica - BON-02 (SPAdes) (version 2) | ecosystem: Environmental > Aquatic > Freshwater > Ice > Glacier... | reverse complement strand
TCATAGTACGAAAGTATAATATTTTATCTTTATAAAAAAAAGTTGATTTGTTAATTCGCACTTTTTTTAATTCGAAAAAAATCAAATGAAATTACAAAAAATAATTACCGTTTTAGAAGAAATGGCTCCACTTGCTTATGCAGAAGATTTTGACAATGTAGGATTGATAATTGGAGATAAAAACCAAGAAATAAATGCGGCCTTAATTTGCCATGATGCCTTAGAAAATGTTGTGGACGAAGCAATTGCTAAAAAATGCAATTTAATAGTGTGCTTCCACCCTATTTTATTTTCAGGATTAACGAAAATTACAGGCAAAAATTATGTTGAAAGGTCTATTATTAAAGCCATAAAAAATGACATTGCAATATATGCAGTTCATACCGCTTTGGACAACCACCATAAAGGTGTAAACAAAATATTTTGTGACGCTTTAGGCTTAATTAATACTAAAATTTTAGTTCCGAAGATAAATTTTATTAGAAAATTGGTTTGTTTTATACCAACTTCTGATGCAGAAAGATTGAGAAACGCTCTTTTTTCAGCTGGAGCTGGAACTATTGGAAATTATGAAAATTGTAGTTTCTCAAGCACTGGAAACGGAACTTTTAAAGGAAATTCAGACAGCAAACCAGTTATTGGAAAAACAAATCAGTTTATAGAACACGAAGAAACTAAAATTGAAGTTACGTTTGAAAAAAATAAAGAGCAAACAATTTTAAATGCTTTATTTAACAATCACGGTTATGATGAAATTGCATATGAAATTTATGAACTTACAAACCAACACCAAAACATAGGTTTAGGAATGGTTGGAGAATTTGAAAAACCAATCTCTGAAATAGACTTTTTAAATCTTGTGAAAACAAAAATGCAATGTGGCGGAATTAGACATAGTGCTTTATTAGGAAAAGAAATAAAAAAAGTAGCCGTTTTAGGAGGTTCAGGAAGTTATGCAATTAAAAATGCATTGCAAGCTGGAGCCGATGCTTATTTAACTGCCGATTTAAAATACCATCAATTCTATGAAGCTGAAAATCAGATGCTTTTAGCTGATATTGGCCATTACGAAAGTGAAAGATATACAAAAAACTATATTTTAGACTTTCTTAAAGAAAAAATCACTAATTTTGCATTCATTTTATCCGAAGAAAACACTAATCCTGTTCAATATTTTTAATATGGCAAAGACAAAAGAACTAAGCGTAGAAGATAAGTTAAGAGCAATATACTCTTTACAATTAATTGACTCCAAAATCGACGAAATTCGTAATGTAAGAGGAGAACTACCTTTAGAAGTAGATGATTTAGAAGATGAAGTTGCAGGTTTAACTATTCGTTTAGACAAACTTAAAGGAGATTCAGATTCAACTGAGAATCAAATTAAAGAAAAGAAAAATGCAATTGACGAACACAAAGCTTCCATTAAAAAATATTTAGAACAACAAAAAAATGTTCGCAATAATAGAGAATTTAACTCTTTAACTAAAGAAGTAGAATTTCAGGAATTAGAAATTGAATTAGCAGAAAAGCATATTCGTGAAATGAAAGCTTCTATAGAGTATAAAAAAGAAGCCTTAAATCAATCTAAAGAGAGATTAGAAGCTAAACAATTGCACTTGAAGCATAAAAAAGCTGAATTAAGTGATATTATGGCTGAGACTGAAAAAGAAGAAGCCTTCTTAACTAAAAAGTCTGCTGAATATCAAACAAAAATTGAAGAGCGTTTATTAATTGCATACAATAGAATTAGAGGAAGTGTAAGAAATGGCTTAGCGGTTGTTTCAATTGAAAGAGGCGCATCTGCAGGATCTTTCTTTACTATTCCTCCACAAATGCAAATGGAAATTGCTGGCCGTAAGAAAATTTTAACAGATGAGCACAGTGGACGTATTTTAGTAGACCACGTTCTTGCTGAAGAAGAAAAAGAAAAAATGGAAAAACTTTTTGCAAAAATGTAATTCCAACCTTTATATAAAATTTAAATCCCGATTCATTCGGGATTTTTTATGTACAATTCTCAAAATCGTTTACTAATTACTATTTACTAGTCAGTAATTACTAAAAACAGTATCTTTACAGTATGGAAAATAATTTAATTCGCATCAATAAATTCTTATCAGAAAGTGGTTATTGCTCTCGCCGTGAAGCCGATAGACTTATCGATCAAGGAAGAGTAACTGTTAATGGCGTTATTCCAGAAATGGGTACTAAAATTAGCCCAACTGATGAAGTGCATGTTAATGGCGAATTAATAAAAGAAAAAAAAGACAACCATATTTATTTGGCTTATAACAAACCCGAAGGTGTTGAATGTACAACCAACCTAAGTGTACGCGATAATATTATTGACGAAATTAATTATCCTGAACGTATTTTCCCTATTGGCCGTTTAGACAAAGGCAGTGAAGGATTAATTTTTATGACTAATGACGGAGATATTGTAAATAAAATTTTACGTGCACGAAACAACCACGAAAAAGAATATATTGTAACTGTAGACAGAACTATTACAGATCGTTTTATAGAACAAATGTCAAGTGGTATTCCTATTTTAGATACTATTACCCGTAAATGTAAAGTAGAACAAGTTAGTAAAAACGTGTTTAGAATTATATTAACACAAGGTTTAAACCGCCAAATTCGTAGAATGTGTGAATATTTAGATTACGATGTTGTGGCGCTAAAAAGAACCCGTATCATAAATATTTCATTAGACTTACCTGTTGGGAAATACAGAAATCTTACGCCTAAAGAATTGGAAGATTTAAATGCTTTAATTTCTGATTCTAGCAAAACAGAAGAAGCAAGTTTACCAAGTAACAAAGCTAAATTTACAGGAAGTAGAAATTATGATGAGAGAAATCGTTAGATTATAATTTCCATTGCATAATCATCCATGATGTAATTATTTCCAATATCAATTACTTCTTCTTTCGTAATTGTAAAACCAAGTTTTGAATAAAAGTCTTTGGCTTTATTGTATTTATTTACATTTAGGAAAACTGCTGTTTGGTTTTCTTTTTTTGCATTTGCACATACTAAAGTAAAAAGTTGCTTTCCAACTCCTGTTCCCTGGGTTTCTGGTAAAACGTATATTTTATGAATCTTCGTTTTATGAGGTTCACAGTTAATTTCGTAAGCAACAAAACCAACATATTTGCCAGCAGCATTCTTTGCTAAGTAAAAAACATGCTCTTTATCTTCCATTTGCTGTTTTAATGCCTTTTCAGAGTAAAACATATCTAACATATACATCAATTGCTCAGACGAAAGAATTTCACTATAAGCACTAGGCCAAATAGCATAAGCCAAATCTTTAATAATAGTTGCGTGTGCAGAATTTGCTAAAACAAGTTGCATAAAAATAAAATTTGTACAAAAATAAGAAAGTCTCGCTAATTGCGAGACTTTAATTTGTTAAGCTTGACCAGTTGGTCCAAAATTTAATGGAATATTTGGTGTTTCACCTTCTGTAATTTCACCATGCTGGTTTTCAAATCGTTTAATATTTTCGGCCATAGCTTTTAATAAACGCTTTGCATGTTGTGGCGTTAAAATAATTCTAGATTTCACTTTCGCTTTGGGCGCACCTGGCATAACAGCCACAAAATCTAAAACAAACTCGCTATTAGAATGATTGATAATTGCTAAATTAGAATATATTCCTTCCGCAATTTTTTCGTCTAATTCAATGTTAATTTGTCCTTGTTGGTTATTATTTTCCATAATTTAAAAATTTAAAAAAGCCTAATAGAAATTTATCTATTAGGCTTTTAATTATTATATAGCTAAATAGATAAGTTAATAATTAAATTCTTCTTTAGCAGTCATTAATTCATTAAAATCTTCTTTAGAACCTACGATAATTTCTTCATAATCTCTCATACCAGTTCCGGCAGGGATTCTATGACCTACAATAACGTTTTCTTTCAATCCTTCTAATGTGTCAATTTTACCTGCAACAGCAGCTTCATTTAACACTTTAGTAGTTTCCTGGAAAGATGCCGCAGAAATGAATGATTTAGTTTGTAGCGAAGCTCTAGTAATACCCTGTAATACAGGTGTTGCAGTAGCTTGAATAACATCTCTAGCAACAGCTAAGTTTTTATCATTACGTTTCAAGATAGAATTTTCATCTCTCAATTCACGTGGTGTTACTATTTGTCCTGCTTTTAATGTATCTGAATCACCCGAATCTTCAATAACCTTCATACCATATAATTTATCGTTTTCAACAATAAAATCTCTAGTATGTGCTAATTGATCTTCTAACATTAAAGTATCTCCTGGATCAACAATTCTAACTTTACGCATCATTTGACGTATAACTACTTCAAAGTGCTTATCGTTAATTTTTACCCCTTGTAAACGATATACTTCTTGAATTTCATTTACTAAGTATTGTTGTACCGCTGAAGGTCCTTTTATATTTAATATGTCAATTGGTGTAATTGCACCATCTGATAAAGGCGTACCCGCTTTAACAAAGTCATTCTCTTGCACTAAAATTTGGTTAGAAAGCTTAACTAAATACTTCTTAACATCTCCAAATTTAGATTCAATTGCAATTTCTCTATTACCTCTTTTAATTTTACCAAAAGAAACAACACCATCAATTTCTGAAACAACTGCTGGGTTAGAAGGATTACGAGCTTCTAACAACTCGGTAATTCTTGGTAAACCTCCAGTAATATCACTTGATTTAGAAGAACGACGAGGAATTTTTACTAAAATTTTTCCTGCGTTAATTTTTTCTCCGTCATCTACCATTAAATGGGCACCAACTGGTAAATTGTAAGAACGTATTAGTTCTCCTTTTTTACCGTAAATATGTAATGTTGGAATCAATTTTTTATTACGTGCTTCTGAAACTACTTTTTCTTGGAAACCTGTTTGTTCATCGACTTCTACAAGGAAAGTTTCCCCTTGCTTAAGATCTTCATATTCTACTTTTCCAGCAAACTCAGAAACAATAACACCATTATATGGATCCCATTTACAAATAACAACTCCTTTATCGATAACATCTCCATCTTTAACGTTCAATGTTGAACCATAAGGTAAGTAATGCGTATTTAAAACAATTCCTGTTTTTGAGTCAATTAATTTTAATTCAGTAGAACGAGAAATAACTGTGTTTACAACATTCCCATCTGCATCTTCTGCTTTTACTGTTTTTAAATCTTCTATTTCTAAACGACCTGCAAAACGAGAAACAACACTTGATTCTTCAGAAATTCCCCCCGCAACTCCACCAACGTGGAATGTACGAAGTGTTAACTGTGTACCTGGCTCTCCAATAGATTGAGCTGCAATTACTCCAACTGCCTCTCCTCTTTGTGTCATTTTACCAGTTGCTAAGTTTCTTCCGTAACATTTAGCACAAATACCTTTTTCAGCCTCACAAGTTAACGGAGAACGAACTTCAATTCTCTCTAATGGAGATTCGTTTATAATTTTTATAACAGATTCTAATATTTGTTCTCCTGCTTTAACAATAACTTCAGAAGTTGAAGGATGAATAATGTCATGTAACGTTACACGTCCTAATATTCTTTCTCCTAATGATTCAACTATTTCTTCGTTTTTCTTTAAAGCAGAAACTTCTACACCTCTTAACGTACCACAGTCAACAGAACTTACAATAACATCTTGCGATACATCATGTAATCTTCTTGTTAAATAACCTGCATCGGCAGTTTTAAGTGCAGTATCGGCAAGACCTTTACGAGCACCATGCGTAGAAATAAAGTATTCTAAAATTGAAAGACCTTCCTTAAAGTTAGAAAGAATTGGATTTTCAATAATTTCACCACCACCAGCAGTAGATTTTTTAGGCTTAGCCATCAAACCACGCATACCAGTTAACTGACGAATTTGTTCTTTAGAACCCCTTGCACCAGAGTCAAGCATCATATATACCGAGTTAAACCCTTGTTGGTCTTCTCTAATATTTTTCATTGCTAATTCTGTTAATTGAGCATTTGCAGATGTCCAAATATCAATAACTTGGTTATAACGCTCATTATTCGTTATAAGTCCCATGTTATAATTACCTGTAATTCCTTCTACTTCTTTACGAGCATCAGCAATTAATTGTGGTTTTTCATCTGGAATTCTAATATCTCCTAATGAGAAAGATAAACCACCTTGGAAGGCAAATTTATATCCCATATTTTTAATATTATCTAAAAAGTCTGCAGTAACAGGAACGCTAGTTACTCCTAAAATTCTACCAATAATATCACGTAATGATTTCTTAGTTAAAACTTCATTAACAAAACCAGCTGCTTCTGGAACAACTTCATTAAATAAAACTCTACCTACAGTAGTCTGTATAATTTTATTAACTAATTCACCTTCTTCATTAAAGTCTTTTGCTCTTACTCTAATACGAGCATTAAGATCTACTTTTCCTTCATTTAAAGCAATATTTACTTCTTCAGAAGAATAGAAAGTTAAACCTTCTCCTTTAATTTTTACTTCATCCGTAGACAAACGCTCTTTGGTCATATAATAAAGACCAAGTACCATATCCTGAGAAGGTACCGTTACTGGAGCTCCATTTGCAGGATTTAAGATATTATGAGATGCTAACATCAAAAGTTGACATTCCAAAATAGCTTCTGGTCCTAATGGTAAGTGAACAGCCATTTGATCTCCATCAAAATCGGCATTGAAGGCAGTACACACTAAAGGGTGTAATTGTATTGCTTTTCCTTCAATTAATTTTGGTTGGAATGCTTGAATACCTAGTCTGTGTAACGTAGGAGCACGGTTAAGCATAACTGGGTGTCCTTTAATTACATTTTCAAGGATATCCCAAACTACTGGCTCTTTTTTGTCTATAATTTTCTTTGCAGATTTAACCGTTTTTACAATTCCTCTTTCTATTAACTTACGAATAACAAAAGGTTTGTATAATTCTGCTGCCATATCTTTTGGCAATCCACATTCGAATAATTTTAATTCAGGTCCAACAACAATTACCGAACGAGCAGAATAATCCACACGCTTACCAAGTAAATTTTGACGGAAACGACCTTGTTTACCTTTTAAGGAATCAGATAATGATTTTAAAGGTCTATTAGATTCTGTTTTAACAGCAGACGCTTTTCTTGTATTATCAAATAACGAATCTACAGATTCCTGTAACATACGTTTTTCGTTTCTTAAGATAACTTCTGGCGCTTTAATTTCCACTAGCCTTTTTAAACGATTATTACGAATGATTACTCTTCTATATAAATCATTTAAATCTGAAGTTGCAAAACGACCACCATCAAGTGGCACAAGAGGACGTAATTCTGGTGGTATAACCGGTATTGCTTTTAAAATCATCCATTCTGGACGGTTTTCTCTATTTTTATTTGATTCACGGAAAGCTTCAACAATATTTAATCTTTTTAAAGCTTCTGTTTTTCTTTGTTTAGATGTTTCTGTATTTGCAGCATGACGAAGAGAATAAGAAAGTTCATCTAAGTTTGTACGTGCCAATAAATCCATAATACACTCAGCACCCATTTTGGCGATAAATTTATTTGGATCGTTTTCATCTAAATATTGGTTTTCCATAGGAAGTGTATCTTGAATATTCAAGTACTCTTCTTCTGTTAAAAAATCTAATCTTTTAAGCTCTTCTCCATCAAGACCTTTAGCAATACCTGCTTGAATAACTACATATCTTTCGTAGTAGATAATCATGTCTAATTTCTTAGATGGTAATCCTAAAATATATCCTATTTTATTTGGTAAAGAACGGAAATACCAGATATGAGCAATTGGCACAACTAAATTGATGTGACCTACTCTATCTCTACGTACTTTCTTTTCCGTAACTTCAACACCACATCTATCGCAAACGATACCTTTGTAACGAATTCTTTTATACTTACCACAAGCACATTCATAATCTTTAACTGGACCGAATATACGTTCGCAGAAAAGACCATCTCTTTCTGGTTTGTGTGTACGGTAATTAATAGTTTCTGGCTTCAAAATTTCTCCTCTAGACTCTGCTAAAATTGATTCTGGTGATGCTAAACCTATGGATATTTTATTAAACCTTTTTATCGGGTTTTTATCTTTACTATTTCTATTATTCATCATAGTCTTTACTATTGATTTATTTACAATTAAAAAATTGACTTTGTTTTATGTCCAAAATTCATAAAACCATTACCTCGAATTACTTCTCTAAACTTCAAACAGCTGTTGTGAAGTGCTAATTATAAAAGTATTTTTTATAAAAAATCGGAACGGGTTACGGGTATAAATCTTAAAAACTCATATAAAAAAAGTAATCAATCTCGGTTAAAGAGATTGATTACTTAGATATTAATTATTCTTCTAATCTAATGTCTAAACCAAGTCCTTTTAATTCATGCATTAATACATTGAATGACTCTGGCAATCCTGGTTCTGGCATAGGCTCTCCCTTAACGATTGCTTCGTAAGTTTTTGCTCTACCAATAACATCATCTGATTTAACAGTTAAGATTTCTCTCAAAGTACTAGATGCTCCATAAGCCTCTAGTGCCCAAACTTCCATCTCTCCAAAACGTTGTCCACCAAATTGTGCTTTACCACCTAAAGGTTGTTGCGTAATTAAAGAGTAAGGTCCAATAGAACGAGCGTGCATCTTGTCGTCCACCATATGTCCTAATTTTAACATATAAATAACTCCAACAGTTGCTGGTTGATGGAAACGTTCTCCAGTACCTCCGTCATACAAATAAGTATGTCCAAATCTTGGAATTCCAGCTTCATCCGTAAATCCATTAATTTGATCTAAAGTAGCACCATCAAAAATTGGTGTTGCAAAAGTTCTGTTTAATTTTTGACCTGCCCATCCTAATACTGTTTCATAAATTTGACCAATATTCATACGAGAAGGTACTCCAAGTGGATTCAATACGATATCTACCGGTGTTCCATCTTCTAAGAAAGGCATATCTTCATGACGAACGATACGAGCAACAATTCCTTTGTTACCGTGACGACCCGCCATTTTATCTCCTACTTTTAGTTTACGCTTTTTAGCAATATAAACTTTTGCAAGTTTTAAAATACCTGCTGGTAATTCATCCCCTACAGAAATAGTAAATTTCTCTCTTCTTAACCAACCTTGAAGGTCGTTTAATTTAATTTTATAATTATGAATTAAATCATTAACTAATTTGTTAGTAGCATCGTCAGTTGCCCATTGTCCTAATGTAAGGTGTGCAAAATCATCTACTGCATTTAGCATTTTTTGGGTATATTTTTTACCTTTTGGTAAAACTTCTTCCCCTAAATCATTCATAACTCCTTGCGATGTTTTACCATTTAAAATAGTAAATAATTTTTCAACAAGAATTTCTTTTAGTTCATTATATTTAACTACAAATTCTGTTTCTAAAACATCAATATCTTCTTTGTCTTTAGAACGTTTACGCTTGTCTTTAACTGCTTTAGCAAATAATTTTTTGTCTAAAACAACACCATGTAAGGATGGGGAAGCTTTTAAAGATGCATCTTTAACATCTCCTGCTTTATCCCCAAAGATGGCACGTAATAATTTTTCTTCTGGAGTAGGGTCTGATTCTCCTTTTGGAGTAATTTTTCCAATTAGAATATCGCCAGGCTTAACCTCTGCACCTATTCTGATCATTCCATTTTCATCTAAATCTTTAGTTGCTTCTTCAGAAACATTAGGGATATCATTAGTTAATTCTTCATTACCTAATTTTGTATCTCTAACTTCTAATGAATAATCATCGATATGGATAGAAGTAAAAATATCATCTATAACAACTTTTTCAGAAATTACAATTGCATCCTCAAAGTTATACCCTTTCCAAGGCATGAAGGCAACTTTAAGGTTTCTACCTAAAGCTAATTCTCCATTTTGAGTTGCATATCCTTCACAAAGTACTTGTCCTTTAGAAACTCTATCTCCTTTTCTTACAATAGGTTTTAGGTTAATTGACGTACCTTGATTTGTTTTTCTAAATTTAACAAGTTTGTATGTTTTATCGTCAACTTCAAAGCTAACTAAACGCTCTTCCTCTGTTCTATCGTATTTGATAGTAATTTCATTAGCGTCCACATAAGTTACAACTCCAACGCCTTCAGCATTAATTAATACTCTAGAATCTGAAGCAACTTGTCTTTCTAATCCTGTACCCACAATAGGAGCTTGAGGACGTAATAATGGTACTGCTTGACGCATCATGTTAGATCCCATCAAGGCTCTATTTGCATCATCATGTTCCAAGAAAGGAATTAACGAAGCAGAAATAGATGCAATTTGATTAGGTGCAACATCTGCATAATCAATTTTAGAAGGTTCAACAACTGGGAAATCTCCCTCTTCTCTTGCAATTACATTCTCGGCTAAAATTTTACCGTTAGCGTCAATTTTAATATTTGCTTGCGAGATTAATTTACCTTCTTCTTCTTCAGCACTTAAATAAATAGGCTCGCTAGTTATGTCAATAACTCCATTATTAACTTTTCTATATGGTGTTTCAATGAAACCCATTCCATTCACTTTAGCATAAACACCTAAAGATGAAATCAAACCAATATTTGGTCCCTCTGGAGTTTCAATTGGACATAAACGGCCATAGTGTGTGTAGTGAACATCTCGAACTTCGAAACCAGCTCTTTCTCTAGATAAACCTCCAGGTCCAAGTGCCGATAAACGACGTTTATGTGTAATCTCAGCCAATGGATTTGTTTGATCCATAAATTGAGACAACTGATTAGTTCCAAAGAATGAGTTAATAACAGATGATAATGTTTTTGCATTAATCAAATCTATTGGCGTAAACACCTCGTTATCTCTAACGTTCATTCTCTCACGAATAGTTCTTGCCATACGTGCTAAACCAACACCAAATTGTTGCGACAATTGTTCACCAACTGTTCTAACACGTCTGTTTGATAAATGGTCAATATCGTCAATCTCTGCTTTCGAATTGATTAACTCTATTAAGTATTTTACGATAGTAATGATATCTTCTTTGGTAAGCACTTGCTTTTCCATTGGAGTATCTAAACCAAGTTTTTTATTAATTCTATAACGACCAACTTCACCTAAGTTATAACGTTGATCAGAGAAGAATAATTTATCTATAATACCTCTTGCAGTTTCCTCATCAGGCGGTTCTGCATTACGTAATTGTCTGTAAATATGTTCAACAGCTTCTTTTTCAGAATTTGTAGGGTCTTTTTGAAGCGTATTATGAATAATTGTATAATCTATTGCATTATTATCTTCTTTATGTAAAAGGATAGTTTTTACATCAGCGTCTAATATTTCTTCTACATTATCTTTATCTAAAACCGTATCACGATCTAAAATAATTTCATTTCTTTCAATAGAAACAACTTCACCAGTATCTTCATCAACGAAATCTTCATGCCAAGTATTTAATACACGAGCAACAAGTCTACGTCCAATATATTTTTTTAAACCTGTTTTTGAAACTTTAATTTCTTCAGCAAGATCAAATATTTCAAGAATATCTTTATCTCTTTCAAAACCAATAGCTCTAAATAAAGTAGTAACAGGTAATTTTTTCTTTCTATCAATATATGCATACATTACGCTATTGATATCTGTAGCAAATTCAATCCAAGAACCTTTAAAAGGAATTACCCTAGCTGAATATAACTTAGTTCCATTTGCATGGAAAGATTGTCCAAAAAATACACCTGGAGATCTATGTAATTGAGAAACAACAACACGTTCTGCTCCATTAATTACAAAAGTACCACTAGGCGTCATATAAGGTATAGTTCCTAAATAAACATCTTGAACAATTGTTTCAAAATCTTCATGTTCTGGATCTGTACAATATAATTTAAGCCTTGCTTTAAGAGGAACGCTGTAAGTCAGTCCTCTCTCAATACACTCTTGAATTGTATAACGAGGTGGGTCAATAAAGTAATCAAGGAATTCCAATACAAAGTTATTTCTTGTATCTGTAATTGGAAAGTTTTCCATGAAGGTATTATAGAGACCCTCGGTGCCTCTTTCATCAGATTTGGTTTCTAGTTGGAAAAAATCTTGAAAAGATTTTACCTGAATATCTAGAAAATCCGGATAATCTGGGATGTTTTTCGTAGAAGCAAAATTTAATCTTTCAGTCTGATTAGCAATCATCAATGGATAAATTTTTATTGTTAAAAAAAAATCTGAAACGTATATTAACAGTAATATACGCAAAAATGGTTTAGGCCTTTGAGAGTACTCTCAAGGCCCAAACCTGGTTTTTTAACCTAAGTTTAACTTATTTAAGTTCAACTACAGCACCTGCCTCTTCTAAAGATTTTTTAAGACCTTCTGCCTCATCTTTAGAAATACCTTCTTTTACATTAGTTGGAGCTGAATCTACAACATCTTTAGCCTCTTTAAGACCTAAACCTGTAAGTTCTTTAACAGCTTTAACAACAGCTAATTTAGAAGGACCAGCTTCTTTTAATACTACTGTAAATTCAGTTTGCTCTTCAGCCTCATCAGCGCCTCCAGCAGAAATAACTACTGCAGCAGCTGCTGGTTCGATACCATAATCATCTTTTAATATTGTTGCTAATTCGTTAACTTCCTTAACAGTTAAGTTAACTAATTGCTCTGCGAATTGTTTTAAATCTGCCATTTTTTCTATCTTTAATAAATTTGTAAAATATAATTTTAATTAAGTGCGTTCTGTAAATTATTCTGCAATTTCTTCTTTAACCTCTTGGTTTTGAAGAGCTGCAATAACTCTTTGTATTGGAGATTGAAGTAATCCAATGATTTCTCCAATAAGCTCTTCTTTAGATTTAATAGTTGCTAATGTATCTAATTGATCATCACCAATATAAATTTCAGAATTAATATAAGCTCCTTTTAAAAGAGGTTTTAAGCCTTTTTTACGAAATTCTTTAATAATTTTAGCAGGTCCATTTGCAGTATCTGCAATCATTATAGATGTATTTCCTTTCAAAACAGATGGTAAATCACCATAGTTTGTATCAGAAGCTTCCATAGCTTTTTCAAGCAAAGTATTTTTAACAACCTCTAATTTAATACCTGCTTTATAACAAGCTCTTCTTAAAGTTGAAGTTGTAGCTGCATCTAAACCAGATGTATCCGCTAAATAAATAACATTAACACCAGCTAACTTTGCAGTTAAATTTTCAATCTCGATTGATTTTTCTTCTCTAGTCATCTTAAAAATTTTTAACTACCAATTATTATACTGCTTTAGGATCTAAAGCAATAGCAGGACTCATTGTACTTGTTAAGTGTAAAGACTTAATATAAGTACCTTTAGCTGCAGTTGGTTTTAATTTAATTAATGTTTGAATTATCTCATGTGCGTTATCGTAGATTTGATTAGCATCAAAAGATACTCTACCAATTCCTGCATGAACAATACCAGTTTTATCAACTTTAAAGTCAATTTTACCAGATTTAACCTCTTGAACCGCTTTAGCAACGTCCATAGTTACAGTACCAGTTTTAGGATTAGGCATTAAACCTCTTGGTCCTAAAATACGACCTAAAGGACCTAATTTTCCCATAACAGAGGGCATCGTGATAATAACATCAACATCTGTCCAACCATCTTTAATTTTTTGAAGATAATCATCTAAACCAACGAAATCTGCACCAGCTGCTTTAGCCTCTGCTTCTTTGTCTGGAGTAACTAATGCTAAAACTCTAACATCTTTACCAGTACCATGAGGAAGTGTAACAACACCTCTTACCATTTGATTCGCTTTTCTAGGATCTACTCCTAAACGAACAGAAATATCTACAGACTCATCAAATTTTGCAGAAGCTACTTCTTTAAGCAATGCCGCAGCATCTTTTAAAGAATATAATTTATTCTTATCAATCTTTAATGTAGCCTCTTTTTGTTTTTTTGTCAATTTTGCCATTGTCTAATTCTTTTAACTAATTAAAAGGAGCATCTCCTGTTACTGTTATACCCATAGATCTAGCTGTACCAGCTAACATACTCATTGCAGCTTCAATAGTAAATGCATTTAAATCAGGCATTTTATCTTCTGCAATAGTTCTAATTTGATCCCAAGTAACATTTGCCACTTTTTTACGGTTAGGTTCACCTGAACCAGACTTTACTTTAGCTGCTTCTAAAATTTGAATCGCTGCTGGTGGTGTTTTTACAACAAAATCAAAAGATTTGTCTTTATACACAGTGATTTGCACTGGTAACACTTTGCCGGGTTTATCTTGTGTTCTCGCATTAAACTGCTTACAGAACTCCATGATGTTAACTCCAGCAGCACCCAAAGCAGGTCCAACCGGTGGCGATGGATTCGCTGCACCTCCCTTAACTTGTAGTTTTACTACTTTACTAACTTCTTTTGCCATTTTTAAAATTTTAGCACACTTTCATTGGAAGCGAAAGTGTCATTATGAATGTAACAAATATTATACTTTTTCAACTTGCATAAAACTTAACTCTAATGGTGTTTTTCTACCGAAAATCTTAACCATAACTTCAAGTTTACGCTTTTCATCGTTAACTTTCTCAATAGTTCCATTAAAACCATTAAAAGGACCATCAACAACTTTAACAGTTTCACCAATAGAAAAAGGAATCGCTACATTATCTATTTTGATAGACAACTCATCGACTTTACCTAACATTCTATTTACCTCTGACAATCTTAAAGGCACAGGCTCACCACCTTTAGTTTCTCCAAGAAAACCAATTACACTAGTAACAGACTTAATAATATGAGGAACCTCACCCGTAAGATTCGCTTCAATCATAATATAACCAGGAAAATATACTTTTTCTTTAGCTATTTTTTTTCCGTCTTTAATTTGAACAACTTTTTCTGTAGGAACAAGTACTTGAGAGACATAATCTTCCATGCCTAAACGTACAACTTCAGCCTCAATATAAGCCTTAACTTTATTTTCTTGCCCACTTACAGCTCTTACTACATACCACTTTTTAACACTGTTATCAGCCATAAATAAATTATTTTATTAAATTAAAAAACTCATCAAGAGCTTTCACAAATAACTCATCAACACCAAAAGTTAAAAGAGCAAATAACACAGAAAAAACCGCTACAATAATAGTTAAACGCTGCACCTCAGGCCATTCTGGCCAAGTAACATTTGTCTTTAATTCTTGAAAAGCTTCCGATATATAATTAACCACTTTTGTCATTATTTTTATAATTTGCACGGGCGGAGGGATTCGAACCCCCATCAACGGTTTTGGAGACCGCTATTCTACCCTTGAACTACGCCCGTTTATTTAAGCCAATTGATACCTAAAGCATCAACTGGCTTTTAAATATTTTACAAACTAAATTAATTAGTCTAAAATTTCAGTAACCTGACCAGCACCTACAGTTCTTCCACCCTCACGGACAGCAAAACGTAAACCTACTGATAACGCAATAGGACTTAATAAAGTAACTTCAATAGTTAAGTTATCTCCTGGCATTACCATTTCAACACCTTCTGGTAACATAATAGTACCTGTAACATCTGTAGTACGAACGTAAAACTGAGGACGGTAGTTATTATGGAATGGAGTATGACGTCCACCTTCTTCTTTTTTCAAGATATAAACCTCTGCTTTGAAATGCGCGTGTGGCTTAACAGATCCTGGCTTAACAATTACCATTCCTCTTTTAATATCTTCTTTTGCAACACCTCTTAACAAGATACCTGCATTATCTCCAGCTTCACCTCTATCTAAGATTTGACGGAACATTTCAATACCAGTAATTGTAGAAACTAATTTCTCAGCACCCATACCGATAATCTCAACAGGATCTCCTGTATTAGCAATACCAGTTTCGATACGACCTGTAGCAACAGTTCCACGACCTGTAATTGTAAATACATCTTCAACCGGCATTAAGAAAGGTTTGTCAATATCACGAGGAGGCATTTCAATCCAAGTATCAACAGCTTCCATAAGTTCGATAATACTTGCAACCCATTTAGGATCTCCGTTTAATCCACCTAAAGCAGAACCTTGAATAACAGGACCATTATCACCATCATATTGATAGAAAGATAATAAATCTCTAATTTCCATTTCAACTAATTCCAATAATTCTTCATCATCAACCATATCCACTTTATTCATGAATACCACCATTTTTGGAATACCAACCTGGCGTCCTAAAAGGATGTGCTCACGAGTTTGTGGCATTGGACCATCTGTAGCCGCAACTACTAAGATAGCTCCATCCATTTGAGCAGCACCAGTAACCATGTTCTTTACGTAATCCGCGTGACCTGGACAGTCTACGTGAGCGTAATGACGATTAGCTGTTGAATACTCAACGTGTGATGTATTAATAGTAATACCTCTTTCTTTTTCTTCTGGAGCATTATCAATTTGATCAAATGATTTCGCTTCAGAGAAACCTGCATCTGCTAATACTTTCGTTATTGCAGCAGTTAAAGTAGTTTTTCCGTGATCTACGTGTCCAATTGTACCAATGTTTAAATGTGGTTTGGAACGATCAAAATTTCCTTTTGCCATGATTTAATAGTTTTTAATCTTAGTGTTATAATAAATATTAGTGTTCAAATTCAATAAACAACCTTTGAGCCAATGACGAGAATTGAACTCGTGACCTCTTCCTTACCAAGGAAGCACTCTACCCCTGAGCTACACCGGCTAAAATTCCTCAGGCATTCAACATTTTTGTTGATTCTTTAAAGCAAACGTGTTTTGAAGCACGATTACCAAAAATTTGTGGGGAGAGCAGGATTCGAACCTGCGAAGATGTAATCAGCGGATTTACAGTCCGCCCTCGTTGGCCGCTTGAGTATCTCCCCAACTTTTTGATTTTCAATATTTTAAGAACTTGAGCCGATAGAGGGACTCGAACCCACGACCTGCTGATTACAAATCAGCTGCTCTAGCCAGCTGAGCTACATCGGCGCGTTTAATATAAAAAGTCCGCTATTTCTAACGGACTGCAAATGTATATAATTTATTTTTTATTCAAAACTTTTTTCGTGTTTATTTTATTTTATATATGTGTTCTTATTTTTTCTTTTCTTTTTAGAAGCATTCTCTCAATTGAATCACATGCTAAATTTACTGCCTCTTCAAAGCTTTTATTTGTTTTTTTAACCATAAACTCGTCACCTGGGACATGAATTTTTATTTCAACTGTTTTGTTTTCTTTATCACTTGAATTTTCTAATTTCATATAAACATCAGAAGAGACAACTTTATCGTAATACTTTTCTAATTTATCTAGTTTTTCTTGTGTAAAATCGACTAATTTTTTGTCGATATTGAAATTTACTGCACGAACATCTACTTTCATACTTTGTCTGGTTTAGTTAGGTTAAACATTAAAATTATTTTTTACTTCTTGGATGTGCTTGCTTATATACCTTTTGCAATTCTGACAAACTACTATGTGTGTAGACTTGTGTAGAGGACAAACTGGCGTGACCTAATAATTCTTTTACCGAGTTTAAATCGGCTCCATTATTTAATAAATGTGTCGCAAATGTATGTCTTAGAACGTGTGGGCTTTTCTTTGTTTTTTGGGACACAGTACTAAAGTAATCATTAATTAATCTATAAACAAATGATTCGCTAATTTTATCTCCTTTTTTAGATAAGATTAATAAGTCAACTTTTGAAGTATTAAAAAACGTATTCTTTTTTTGATTATAGATATTTATTAGTTTGATTACGGAATCTAAAAGGGGAATTATTCGTTCCTTATTTCTTTTTCCTAACACCTTTAAAACCTTGTTCTCTAGATCTATATTACTCAATTTCAAAGATATTAATTCTGCCCTTCGCATTCCTGTAGTATAAAGCAACTCAATTATTAACTGATTTCGCACTCCTACAAAATCATCAGAAAACTCATTAAGAACTAAAACTTCATGTAATTCGTTTTCCGAAAACGGGATTTGAATTTTTTTAGGAGTTTTTAGAGATTTGTGTTTTATGAGAGGCGTGCTCTCAATTTCTTTAATACGAAGTAGAAATTTGTAAAAAGATTTAAGCGACGATATTTTTCTATTTATAGTGTTATTTGTGTTTTTTTGCTCAATTAGGTAAATAATCCAACTTCTAATTATAGAATAATTAACTTCTTCAATATGGAGTGAGTCGTGGTCAAGTGTGAGAAATTGTACAAAAGATTCGATATCGCCCAAGTAGGCTTTAACCGTAAGAACAGAATATTTCTTTTCTTTTAGTAGATAATCTTTATATGCAATGGTATTTAAATTCATAAAAAAACCGTTAGAAACAAAGTTACACTTTATTACCTAACGGTTCTTATTTAGTATTCTAAAACTTACTAGCTTTCTAAATTATCTTTCATGCGCTGCACGTAATATGCTTTTGAAACCTTAGCTCTGTTTGTAACAGATGGTTTGTCGAATTGTTGACGTGCACGTAACTGGCGAACAGTTTTTGTTTTATCAAATTTTCGTTTGTAGCGTTTTAAAGCTTTATCTATATTTTCTCCGTCTTTAATTGGTATAATTAACATAATCTTGACACCTCCTTTCTTTAAAGATTGCAAACTTATAAAATAATTACAAATTATGAGTTATGAATTATGAATTATTTTTAAAAGATATTTGAATTGATAAAAAAAGTTTTAGCCCAGATAGAAACGACATCCTTTTTGTTTTTTTTAAACAAAAAGATATAGTGAATAGCTGGATTAGCTTCAAAAAAAAAGCCAAGTCACGATTTACTGTTTCTTGGCTTTAAATTCTATAGAATAAGAAAATTATTTTACAGCGGGGGTATAATTTTGCTTATCAATTATCATTTTTGACAGAATTTCTTTCAAAATTTCTGAAGTTCCACCTCCAATTGGTCCTAAACGACTATCTCTTAATAAACGTGCTAAAGGATATTCTTCCATATATCCATATCCGCCAAGCATTTGCAAGCAACTATATATTGTTTCATCTGCCACTTTTGTTGACTTTAATTTAGCCATAGTAGCTTCTTTTACAACATATTCGCTCTTATCTAATCTTGCAACAGCAACATAATTAAATAATTTACAATGTTCTACATCTGTGGCGTGTTCAACAATTGTATGCCTTAAAGCTTGAAACTTATTAATTTTTGTACCAAAAGCTTCTCGCTGAGACATGTAATCAATAGTATAATCCAAAGCATATTCTGCTCTTGCGTGGGCATTTACGGCCATAATCAATCGTTCGAAAGCAAAATGCTGCATGATGTAAGGAAAACCTTTTCCTTCTTCACCCATCAAATTCTCAACAGAAATTTCTACGTTATCGAATGCGATTTCTGCAGTATCTGAAGCTCTCCAACCAAGTTTATCTAATTTTGTAGCAGAAATACCTTTAAGGTTTGTGTCTACTAAAAATATACTAATTCCTTTATTTCCAAGTTCCGTATTTGTTTTTGCAGCAACTATATAATAATCTGCATAAACACCATTTGTAATAAATGTTTTTGAACCATTAATAATGTATTTATCTCCTTTTTTAACAGCTGTTGTGCGCATACCCGCAACGTCACTACCTCCAAATGGTTCTGTAACACATAAAGCACCTATTTTTTCTCCTAAAATACTTGGCGCTAAATAATCTTGTTTTATTTTTTCTGAACCTTCTGCATTCAAATGCGTCATTGCCAAATAAGCGTGTGCCCACATAGCTGCTGCAAAGCCTGCTGATTTAATTTTTTGAAGCTCTTCTAAAAAGATTACTGTATAAAATAAATCTAAATTCATACCACCATAAGCCTCTGGATAGTTGATTCCAAAGAAACCCATTTCTCCAAATTTTTTCCAAATGAAGCGTTCAATTGTACCTGTTTTTTCCCATTTTTCAATGTGAGGTACAACTTCTTTATGCAAAAAATTACGAAAACTTTCACGGAACAATTGATGTTCTTCGGTAAAATATACATTCATATTATGATTTATTTTGAATTGTTTTTTTTAGAAGCTCAAATATAAGGCTATTAAAGTTATTTTTTCGTTAGGCATTCCTTTAATTTTTGTTAAATCGTCAATACTCTTAAAATCGCCATTCATACTCCTATATACTACAATGTTCTTTGCAAGAGCGTATCCAAAATAAGGAAACTTAGCCAATTCTTTTGTTGATAGATTATTAATGTCTAACTTATTTAGTTTTAAACTTGGAGAAACAAAAAAGCGTTTTTTTAAATCATTTAGTGCTTCAGGAGAAATCCCCCAAACATATTCTAGCTGATCTATCGATGCAAAAGCGCCAAATTTTGCTTTGTCTTGGAGAATAATATCTGAAATTTTATCACCTATCCCATAAACCTCCATTATCTCCTCTTTGGAAGCGAGGTTTATATCTTTTTTAACAACTATTTTTACCTCTTTATTATTGTAAAATTTGTAATTTATATTGTTTTGATATCTCTTTTTATTAGTAACCCAATCTGGAAACTTGAATTTAGGAGATATTATTTTCAACAGGGAATCTGAAATTTTTGTAATAGATTGAAATTCCTTTGCAGAATTAACATATTTATTTAATTTTCTATAAGTATGCAGCTTATCAATTTCTTGTGTAGTCATACCTAATAAATAACCTTTGTAATCTGAGATAAAATTTGGATTAAAGGGTTGTATTTCGAATTTATTTTGAGCTACATTTTTATTTAAACTATCTATTTCAGATTGCATTGACAACCATTCTTCATTCCTATCTGAATTGGAAGAATTTAAAATAGGCTTGTCCTTTAAAAAAACAAAGACAAATTGCAGCAGAATAATAATGCTAAAAAGCAAAAAAATCCCGCTTCTATGCTCTTTTGAGAACAAAAAGTAGGATTTTATATTATTACTTACAAGTAAATTATTTTTCTTCATGCTGTCTTACCAATTCCTCATCATTTTCAGAATAGGAATCTGGTTCTTGTTTTGATGGTATTGTCAAAACTTTATAGAAAAAATAAACAGCAAAAGAAACTACAATTCCTTGAGCACATATCATTGTTATTAATGCTGATGTATTCATATTGTTTTATTTTTAGTATTATTAATACAACTAAGCTGTTGCTCTTCCTTCTCTAACTCTCTTCTTGTATGCAAAATAAACAATTAAACTAATAAAGGCAAATAAAGAAAGTAATAACATTCTACCACTAAATTTATATAAAGTATTGTTAGTGAAATCACCCGTTGCAATTACATCGTTAGGCTTAACCACATCTCCTTTTACTACAGTTACAATTTGGTTTTTATCTGCATCAAAGCTATATTCTTTGAAATCAGTAAAAATTATTTCTTTAGTTTTTTCAGTCTCCTTATCAAATATTTTTTTATAATTTACAAATTCTATTTTTACAAACTGGTTATTAACTTCAACTATTTTTCCGCTTTGATTTTTTAATTCGTTAAAAATACTCTTATCAACAATTTTATCTGTATCAACAAAATTTTCAGCATAAAATTCACTAGCAAACCATTCTTTATTATTAGTATCTGAATCTTTTATCTTTTCAATCCAATCTGGAATACTTGAAATAAGAACCCAACCTAAAAGTGCAGGCGTAACTATTAAAATAATATATTTATAAAAACCCGGTATTTTTATATCGGCACCCATATTAATTTCGGCCCAACCTTTTTTAATTCCGAAAATATAAGAAAATAAAATTGTTTCAAGGAAAGCAAAAACGACTAAACTTACCGTACCTGCCCAATAATCGTATTGATCAAAAAGACCTTCTTTATAAAAAATAACTGTTGGTAAACCCATCACTAATACTAAAGCTCCAAATGACCAAGCTCCTTTATTTTTTGTCCAACCAAATTCATCTTGCATGAATCCCATCCAGGGCGTACCCATTGCTAGTGAGGAAGTAATTCCTGCAAAAAACAACAATCCAAACCAACAAACACCAGCAATAATTGCCAATGAAGGTCCCCATTGTTGAAATAAATAAGGCATTGTTTGAAAAGCCATACCAAAACCTGCATTTTGAATAACCCAATCCAAACCTAAATATCCAGCAGCAATAGGAATTACAATTAAACTTCCTAAAACTACTTCTACAAATTCATTCATAAATCCTGCAGAAACGGCATTTAAAGCAATATCATCTTTAGATCTTACATAAGCAGCGTAACAGTGAATTGTTCCCATACCTACTGACAAAGTGAAAAATATCTGACCCGCTGCAGCAAGCCAAACTTTGGGACTCGTTAAGGAATCATATTGCGGCGTCCAAAGGAAATTTAAACCATCCCATGCATTTGCATCTGGAAAAATTTCAGAAGCTCCAGAAGTTCCAAGAGTTAAACCTCTTACTGCCAACACAACTCCAAAAAGAATTAATAATGGCATACCTATTTTTGCTACTTTTTCAATTCCACCTAGACCTTTAGATAAAATAAAGGTGTTTAAAACCAAACAAATGATATAGAAAACAACGGATTCATAGGGAATACCCGTTGTAGAATGTGCAACATCTACATAAGAATTAAAAAATCCTGCAACATTAGCTTGACTCATACCATCAAATGTACCTATTAATGTGTGATACACATAAGACATAGTCCATGATTCAATATAACAATAATAAGCAGCAACAGCAATATTTGTAAAAATTCCAAAAACACCTATGTATTTCCAAATTCTACCTTTTACCATTGAATCTAAAATATAAGGAGTACTGTGGTTACCAGTTCTTCCTCCAAATCTTCCAGAAGACCACTCTATAAACAATAATGGGATACCCATTACTAAGAAACATATTAAATAAGGAATTATAAAGGCACCTCCTCCATTTTGAACTGCTTGAACAGGAAATCTAAGAAAATTTCCAAGTCCTACAGCATTACCAGCCATTGCTAAGATGAGCCCAACGCGTGAACCCCAAGAATCTGCTTTTGTAGACATATTGTTTTATTGGTTGTTAATTCTTCAAAGATAAGAAAAGTATCTAAAAAACAAAGAAAACTTAATTATATGATTCTACCGAGTTATAAATCAAAAACAGAGCTCCTTTTTGTGTAAATCATATCTTTTAGTCGTAATAAAAAAGCAAGAGTTAAGTAAATTCCAAAACCAACACCGACTGTAATGAAGGAAATATAAACAAAAAACAAGCGTACATTTGTTGCACGAATACCAAGCTTTTCAGCTAACCTTGAGGCGACAAAAAAGCCATGTCTCTCAAAAAAATGTAAAACGTTTTTTATCATTATAATTTCTATTTTAACAAAGATAAGCCAATATCACAATTTAAACATTTTTTAGAATTACAATATTCATTTTTTAAATGCAATAACGCTTGCGAATTAAAAGCAGAATCTGACTTAACACCAAAAGTAGAAAATTTCGAAATTATAGTATTAGACTCATTAGGCAATTCACTTAAAATATTTATACAATTTTCTAAAACATCTTTGCCTTGCTTTTTAGCATAAACAAATTGTATTGGCACAAGAACATTAATAACTAACAAATCGATGAACTTTTTTGAAAGTCTTTTTTGTTTCATTGTACTCAACTTATCAAAAAGATAATGTGTTTTCCAATAATCTGAAACTTCAAGGTTAAATAAATTATATAATTCCTTATTGTTATTATCTGAAATAATCTTGGTGAACAAATTTTCTTGCAAGTGATAGAGCATCGCAATTTGTGCCAACCTTATTGTGGGGAAATTATCTGGCCTTAACTTAAAAAAGTGAACCGTTTCAAACAAATTATTTTCTAATTTATATTTTACTTTTAAATAATTCCAATTTTCTTGGAGTAACCTATAGTAAACATCTTCCTGTTTATCATTCAACAAATTAGCAAAGCCAAACAACAAAGCTTCTAAATTATTTATATTGTAACGCTCTTTTCTAATTATTGAAAAAGGAACAACGTGTGCAATTTGAAAAAAAACATCTCCATTAATATTTAAACCAAAACCTTTAAGCAAAAAAGCAAATAAAGTAGCTTCCCAATCATTTTCATTTTCTTGTAGAAATTTTTCGATAGGAAGTACTTTCTTTTCTAATCTTTCGAGATAAAGCCTTTCTTGCCACTTACTTAAAACGAAAGTATCTACTTCTTTTAAACTGTTTTCACAATAAATCCAAGATTTAAGTTTTGTTAACTCTAAATACTTATCTATTTCGTTTTTGGAAACAAAATTTTGGAGTTCTAAAACTGGTATTTTAGTATTATTTTTCCTGAATATTTCAGCATCGTGTTCCCAAACTACGTGTAAAATTACATTTTCATAATTGCTATCTACTTCATGATGGTGCAAATACCAATCGGAAGATTTAATGTGAATTTCGACATTACCAGCCCATTTTTGTTCTCCAACAATTATTTGTGCATTAAAAAAATCTGGTCCTTCTTTTTGCAAATACATTCCAGAATTTAAGATAACGATTTCTTCCTTATTTGTAGAAATAAGGTTCGTAAAATTAAATTTTTTATTTTTCCACAAATAGTGCAAGAAATCTTCTTTCATATGTTCTTAAAACAAAAAGTATTTTAAAAAAAAAGCCTCGTAAAATGAGGCTTATATAAATATTTTAAATTCTACTATTTTATAGCACTAATAAGATCATATTTTGTTATTATATGATGTGATCCGTTACCTAAATCAATAATTACTGCTTGGTTTTCTTTTGTAATTAATTTTGACACCTCTTCAATTGAAGCGTCTTTAGCAACAATTGGATAGGCAGCTCCCATAAACTTTTTAATTGGTTTGTTTGCACTATTTTTATCACTGATAAAAATTTGAAACAAATCTGTTTCGTCTATAGAGCCCACAAAACCTGTAGAATCGACTACCGGAATTTGTGCTATTTTATATTTTCGCATACGTTCTATTGCGTGCGAAACCAATTCTTCTGTTTTCACAACTACAAGAGGATTATGGCTATGATCTTTAATCAAATCTACCGCTTTAGTGAAATTTTCATCTAAAAACCCACGTTCTCGCATCCAATCATCGTTAAATATTTTTCCAATATATCTACTACCGCTATCGTGAAATAAAACAACTACAACATCTGTTGGTTTAAAATGTTCTTTTAACTGAATTAATCCTTTTACTGCAGAACCCGCTGAATTTCCAACAAAAATTCCTTCTTCCAATGCAATTTTGCGAGTATAAACAGCTGCATCTTTATCGGTAACTTTTGTAAAACCGTCAATTAATGAAAAGTCAACGTTTTTTGGTAAAATATCTTCCCCAATTCCTTCTGTTACATAAGAGTAAATTTCGTTTTGATCAAAAATACCTGTTTCATGGTATTTTTTAAAAACAGAACCATAAGTATCTATTCCCCAAATTTTGATATTAGGATTTTTTTCTTTCAAATATTTAGCAACACCAGAAATTGTACCGCCAGTACCAACACCAACAACAAAGTGATTTATTTTTCCTTCCGTTTGTTCCCAAATTTCAGGACCTGTTTGTTCGTAATGCGCAATTGCATTGGATGGATTATCGTATTGATTTACATACCAAGAATTTTCTGTTTCTTCTGCTAATCTTTTTGAAACAGAATAATAAGAACGAGGATCTGTTGGTTCCACATCTGTAGGACAAACTACAACTTTTGCTCCAACAGCTTTAAGAATATCCATTTTTTCCTTAGACTGCTTGTCCGTAATTACGAAAACACATTTATAACCTTTTACAATTGCAGCTAAAGCTAAACCCATACCTGTGTTGCCAGAAGTTCCTTCTATGATGGTTCCTCCTGGTTTCAAGCGACCGTCTGCTTCTGCGTCTTCAACCATTTTAACTGCCATTCTATCTTTTACAGAATTTCCAGGGTTGAAAGTTTCTACTTTAGCTAAAACCAAAGCATCCACTTCACTTGTAACTTTATTTAATTTAACTAAAGGTGTGTTTCCAATAGTTTCTAATATGTTTTTAGCGTATTTCATCTTGAAATTAAGGAATTTGAAATTTGAATACAGGAAATAATTAAACTTTCTAAATTATTATGCAAATATAGTGTGAAAATTACAAATACAAAAATTCAAAACAGAAACTGTATAACCCTGATTGAAGTAAAAATCCTTTTATTATAAAGATTGCTTTGCAAGCTTATAATAAAAGATTGAAACGAAAAGCGGGAAAAGGGCTTTGTAAAATGCCGAAAGTTTCGTTTCTAAAATTATTTAAAGAAATTCCAAACTAAACCAAAGCGGACTAAGAAATCGCGGTAAGGATAATTAGGTGCAGCATAAAAATTATAACCTGTAAAAGAAGAATTAAGATGTTCTGCTTTGAGAAATATGCGCACTTGTTTAACTTTTGTATTTATAAAAAAATCTACCGTTGGAAAATTGCCTATTTTGGTTTGATTTTGAACATAAAACTCTCCTAAAAGCGGATTATAATCGTTTGCATAGTATTTAGTAAAATATTGAACCGTGAAACCAGTTTGGATTTGCATTGCTTTTTTGAACACATAATCGGTGTAATAAAATGTGTTTCTTGTAACTAATTGCGGAATATTTAAATGTTCCTCTGCATTTTCTACGTTTTGATAAAGTATAGTGTTATCTAAAGCAAACTTTCCTAATTTAAATTCTCTTGCTACTTTTATAGAAAGGTAATTTATAGTTTTATTATGTTGAAATGGTTTTACTATAAGTTGCGCAATATTATTAGTTGTATTTTCAAAATATAAATAATCGTCTAAAAAAGTATATTGCACCTCTAAGTTCACAAACTTACTTTTTGCTGACAATTCAAATTGGTTTCTTTTTTCATTGGTGAAATTATTTTTCCAATTGTATTCTACATATTCACTTTGGAATAAGGCATAATTTAAATTTGGCATGGAATTTCTTTTAGAATACTTAAACTCAAAAACCGCAGTACTGTCTAGCTCAAACTTAGCAAAAGCCTCGATGGTAGAAATATCTTGCGCTGTAATTGAATTATAAATATTTGCGCCAAAATTTACACCTTTATATTTAAACACATAATTAGCACCAAGACCTGTTAGTTTGTCGTTTATAGCATTAGGAACTAAAATGTTTCCAAGATTATCATATACAACACTATTATAATAATAATTATAAATATTAGAATCTACAAAAACAGAAAGTGTTCCAAAGCTTTTGGGACTAAAACTAGCACCAAACTTGTTATAAAGATGGTTGTAGCGTGTTTTATTATTAATACTATTGGTATAAGCGTTTCCGAAACGAGAACTTACAGTAGGTTGTGTAAACTCAAAAAACTTATATTCTTGGTTGAATTGGTGAAATACAACTAAATTATTTAAAGTACCTCCATTTAATTTATACGAATGATCGATAAAAAACCTATTCCCTTTTAAAAAAGAGGTTGCATCTTTAAAATAAACATCTAATCTCTCTCTATTATTATATGGCTGTTCGCTAGTTTCAAAAAGTGAAACATCTATAATACCCCCATTTTCTTGATTAGAAATATCTTGACCCGTAAAATGTGCATTTAGATAGTAGCGTTTATTCTTAGAAAAAAAACTGGTAGTGAAACGAAAGTTACCAGAACTTGTAATGCTATTAATGTATTTACCATTAGAGCGCAATCCTCTATAGGCTACAGAAAAATTTAAATTAGGTTTTGTATTAACTGTTAAAAAGGCATCGACTGATTGGCCTTGTTCCATAACTGTTTTAAAATATAAGTCGCTTAAGGGAGTGGGCACATTATAATAGTTAATATCTGCAGTTTCTAAATAATTGAAATGCTTACCTGTAAAACCAAAATTAGGAAAAGAACTTTGCTTATTTAATGAAAAATCTAAAGTATTATAGGTTTGTCCTTCATTTGAAAAAGGTAAAAGACCAAAAATATCTTTTCGTAATAAGTTATATTTATATTCCTTTTGTATAGATAAAGTAGTATCTACAAAAGTAGTATCTTTTTGAAGCGTATAAATCTTGTATAAATTTATAGGTGGTTTTTTATAGGAAACAGAGCCTACTTCTCCATTATTTTTTTCAAGTGAATTAGAATCCACCGCTAAGCTTTTTTTAGTATTATTTTCTTCGATACGTGACTGTTTTACTTGAGAGAAAATCAAACTAGTAAATAAAAAAAATAAAAGGAACAAAATCCGCTTCATATAAAATGTATATTAGACAAAAGTAGCTGAAATTAATATAAAAAAAAACCATTTGTAAATTCAAATGGCTTTTTTTTGAGAATAAATGTATTTTAATTTTTTATAAATTTCTTAACCACAAAGCTTTCTCCACTAAAAATTTTCACAAAATAAACACCATTTGGTAATTCAGAAGTATTAATTGTAACAAAGGATTCATTAAGTACTACTTTTGAATTAATTAAACGACTTTGTATATCAAAAATCTCGATTTTATTAATTAAAATTTTACCAGCATTTAAATTTAAAAAACTACTAGATGGGTTTGGATATAACGTTAACACTTCAGATTCAAAAACATTAGAACTTAAAGAAAAATTATTACCTGAAAAAATTAAGGAAAAATCCTGACTATTATCAGTTAAAAGCCCCTTATGCGAAACTATAACTTCATATGAACCAGGTAATGCATTATCTATGGAAACAACTTCAATATTATCAACATTATTATCCGCTTTTATAGAAGTAGAGATGTTAGAAGGATTTAACTTCCAAGGTAAAAAAACTTCAACGCCATCCTTTATTATTCTCAAATCCAAATCATTAACTAAAGAAGGTGTAGTACTATTTAAAGTACCATTATTAGCAGGTCCAGGAATATCAGTCCAACAAATAGTAGCTTTTAAATTTTCAGTTGTGCTTAAAGTAAAATTAAATGAATAAGTATCAAGTTGAGACAAAGTTAATTCATCAATTATTGCTAAGTTTGAATTATGATCTGAAATAATATCAGATGCAATTTTCATATTTAAAAGACCCCAACCAAATACAGGATCTGGTCCGATATTACCAGCATCATCAGCAGAATGACAAACCAAACCTCTTAGAGTTGATGACTTCATATAATCTGAGAAAAAACTAAAATAATATTGTTGCAAAAGTATTATGGAACCCGCTACATTTGGAGCAGCCATAGAAGTTCCTGATAAAGTACCGTATGCCGTGTTAGATGTTTCAAGTGTAGAATACAAACCTGTTCCATTACCAGAAATATCTGGCTTTACACGGTAATCGTCAGATGGTCCTTGACTACTAGATGAATTAATAGCAACAGGATTATTTAATAAGCCTGAAAAAACATTAACATCAGCATCTTGAGCATTTGCAATAACTAAATTGTTTTTAGATGTTTTATTACCTACAAGCTTATCAAACCCAGTTCTGAAAGTATGAGGATTCACCCTACTACCTTCGTTACCAGCAGAAACAACCATTAAGTAATAGGGAAAATTATAATGAATAATATCCCAATCTCTAGAATCTGAAGAATAACAACCCGGTAACCAATCAGGAACATTAAAAGTACCTGAAGAATTATACATGGGTATTCCATAAGAATGATTAGAAACTAATAAACCATTTGATGCAGCTGCAACAACTTCAGACTCGTCATTAACCCAATCATATGTAATTATATTTGATTTAGGCGCCATTCCTTTAGAACTAACATCGTTACCTCTAGAACCAACGGTTCCTGCAACATGCGTGGCATGAAAACTGTTATCGTTTAATAAACCAGAATCTCCACCTGTCATCCTAGAAGAATTATTTGTAGAACTTACTTTGAATTCATTATGAGAAGTTAGAGCTTTTCCACCATCCCATACACCAACAGTCATACTTTGCCCTTCCATATCAAGTCCAAAAGGAGCAATACCGTGCATAAAATTAGTTCTTGTGCTTATTGCAGCATCAATATTGTCAATTGATATATACAAAGGAAAACCATCGAAAGTAACATCAATTAATTGAGAAAAACCTCCATTTTGATTATAAATAAACTCTTTTAAGCCATCCTTTTTAATTAAAGAGTCAAGTAAATTATGCCTTAAGAGATCTCTGTTTTTAAAAAAATCAACTGTTTTCTCAGTATTTAATTTATTATATTTCGAAGCTACAAAAGAATCTATAACTTGGGAAAAAATAACAGTTGGAAATAATAAAATTAAGAAAAATTTTTTCATATACTTTTTTATCAAATGTAAAAAAAAAGAGAGACATTATGTCTCTCTTTTAAAAAATTTAACACTTCTAATTAAATAGGTGTAAAAACAGTTGTAACAGTAAATGGATTACCAAAAAGCAGTTGATTAACTGTAACCTTAATAACGCCAGAACAAGCATCAATAGAACCTGTGCCTCCAGTTGAAAAATTAGGCGTTAAACCAACAACATTAACATTTGTTGATGTAGGTACTAAAGACAAGATACCAGGGTTGATAAAACGTCCATTCTGAGCTGCACTACCTGTTAAGGAAGCAATGTAATTTTGACCCCAAAGCGTATTAACGTTAAATGCATTAGTCTGTCCAACCACAGGTGTAAAAGTAGCAGTAAAAGCAGGACCAACAGTACCTAAACTATTAGTAGGAACACCTCTATAAGTTGCTGCAAAGTTAATAGGACAAATTCTAAATCTCTTTACTACAGGTCTAGAATTATCAATCAAACCTATGGAAACATTAGACCTAGAAGTAGTTGATAAAACAACATCAAACTCTATAGAAGATGTCAACGGGACTGTAGTGGATAAACCAAAAACAAGTTCCCCTTTTAGAGTACCTTTTTCAATAGTAAAAACTCCATTATTAATTAAATATGGTGCAGATGAACCAACTACATCTACAATCGAAAAAGTAACATCAAGACCGTTAGCATTGACAACAGAATTTAAATTGACTGGTATTCTAACTTCGTCAACAATACCGTATGCTAAGTCAACTGTAGAATTATTTACAAACTGTACCCAACCACTTTCAGAATCTACACTAAATCTATTATCATCTTCATTACAAGCAACAAAAGCAAGTAAAGAAAAAACAATAATTAAAGGTTTAAAAAAATTTTTCATAATATATATTATTGTTTAGTGAAACTATATGTAGTTTGTACTGGTGCACCACAAGAAGTTTGTGCATCATTTGTAAAAGTCACTTCAAAATATGAATCATCATTAATATTATAAGTTGAAGGTATTGTTGCTGCAGTAAAGAAATTAGCACCTCCTACTGGATTACAAGAACAAACACTATTTTGAGAAGGAACAATGATTTCCCCACAAACAAGATTAAATCTGAAAGGATTTGAAGTTCCACAATAAGTCGGGTAGTTTTTAGTACTAAAAGTTCTAGAAGTTGCAGAACCTGGAACAACAGATAGCATTTTAATTGTACCATTATCTAAAGTTGGACCGTCAACAAAAGGAGTTAACTCACGAATTAAATAATTACCAACAAACAAAGTTGAAGCAATTGGACAAATTTGAAAGACACTTACCTCTAACTTATTAGAAGAAATAACAACCTTGTCAAAATCTACAGAAACAATACTTAATATTAACAATTTTGGTGTAGTTTCCGCAGTAACATCAGTTCCATCAATAGTTAAAATCCCCGAATATGAACCCGCAGGAATAACAACGGATAAAGGAAGACTATAATTAACCGCATCCGCAGAAGATTCAGTTTCAACACTCAAAAAAACAGTCCTATCTGATGTAGACAAAGTCGACACGTTAATTGGTAAATTTAATTGACCATCCGAATCAATTTCAATAGCTAAATCAGCAGTAGTTGAACTAAAATAAACTAATGCCTGGCTATTAACTGAATCATAAATAATACCTTCCGTCTCATTACAGGAACTAAAAAGTATAAACGATAAAAGTAATAAAGATAATTTTTTCATGGTATATTTTTTTTTTAATAAACATCATTTTGAGTCATATTACCATTAGTATCCATCTCAGATTGAGGGATTGGTAATGTGAACCTATGGTCTGTAACACCTAAAACACAAGGAGAAGCACCACCGCAATCTGCAGGGTCTCTTACAATTCCTAAATTCACAGCTGAACGCAAACGCTTAACATCTACGTAACGGTGACCTTCATATGCTAACTCTACAAAACGCTCAGCAAGGATAGCAGTAGCAGCATCTGCAAAATTAGAATAAACATCTTGAACAGTACTTGTTCCAAAACGAGCATCTCTAATTTGTTTAATAGTAGCAGCAGCATCCACATAAAGTGTAAGTCTTGCTTGGCATTCTGCTTTTATTAAATACAATTCAGAAACTCTCATAACTTTCTCATCATTCAAATATAAAAAACCAGAGCTACCAGGGTACTTATTAATTAAATGAAGATTGATACTTGGATCACTATCTACTGCATTAAATAATACATCTGAACGAACATCAGAAGGATTCAAAGTATTGTAAACTTTATTAGACATTTCCATAAAAGCACCACCAGTTCCAGTAAAAAACCAGATACCACCAATAAAGTTTTCAGTTTGAATACGTCTTCTTTTGAAAACAACTTCTGCATTACTACTGTCTGTGAATAAATCAACATATTCAGATCTATTTGCTAAAGGTTTACTAGAAATTACGTTATCAGCATGTGATATAGCTAAAGGAAAATTACCTGTTACAAAATAAATTTTAGATCTTAAAAAATCTAAAAAATCTGCAGTAACAAAATATACATTTGTATTTGACAACAATGCTTCCGCAGTATCCAAATCATCCAGAATACCATCTCTAACTTCTGTAACAGTATTTCTTTGTAAGTTAACACCTGTGTTAACAAAGTCAACATAAGGAACAGCTACTGAAGTTAAGTTATAAGTGTCTTTAGTAAAATGATTTAATAAATCAAAATGACAAAGAGCACGAATAGCATAACACTGAGCAAGCAAATTATCATAACCTGCTCTATCAGCAGCACTAGGTGTTATACTAGCTGCAGCTTCGATAATTCTATTAGCACGATTTATAGTAGTATAATGATTAGTCCAAATAGAAGCTGAAGTACCTTCTTGAGGATCTAAAACTTGGTTATAAAGGTTAACTTGTTGTCCACCATTATCAGCACCAATTTTACACTCATCTGTGAAAATCGAATTAAAAGTAATAATATTTCTGTGATTATAACTCCCAAAAACACCATTTAGGCCTAACTGAAGATCTGAATAATTTTGATAAGCAGTTTCAGCAATCAATGAATCATTAGGTAATCTGTCTAAATTATCGCTGCACGAAATTAGGACAAAAAATAATGAAAATGTTAAAATTAATTTTTTCATAAATTATTTTTTTTATAAGTTAATATCTACTCCAATAGTAAATTGTCTAGGGGTTGGGTAATCAAAGAAACTAGTGTTATCATTCGATTCTGGGTCAAACCCTCTAAATTTAGTCCAAGTAAATAAATTTTGACCCTGTGCATAAAGCCTTACTGAATCAAAAACGTTATTGAATTTGGATCCTCTGATTGTATAACCTAGAGTTATGTTTCTAAGTCTTAAATAAGATGTATCTTCTAAATATCTTGAAGTAACTTGTAATCTTGTTGCATATTGAACAGACGGAACTGAAGTAATGTCTCCAGGATTTTGCCAAGCATCTAACATTGTAACTGATTGATTAGCAAAACCTGCAAGAGTAGGATCTTCTAAAATACCAAAAGAACCATTCAAACGATACTGTTCAGCAGCAAAAACAAATAAACTAGATAAAGAGAAATCTTTATATCTTATATTAGTTCCAAAACCACCTGTATAATTAGGAATGAAAGATTTACCTGTATTTACTCTATCAACAGCTAAATTATAGAAATTAGTTACGTCACCATTTGCATCATAATACAACGGCTGTCCATTTGATGGATCAACTCCTGCCCATTCTACTAAACTGTAAGAACCAAAAGCCTCTCCAACTACTAAACGTGTAGGAGCAGTACCTTGAAAACTAGATAAACCATCTAACTTTGTGATCTCATTTTTATTATAAGCAGCATTACCGTTAATATTAACAGTCCAATTATCGTTTTTAACTAAGTCATAACTTAATTGTAATTCAATACCCTTATTAGACATTTCACCAATATTTTTATTTACTGAAGAAAAACCAGTAGATGGTGCTATTTGAGTATTAAATAATAAATCACTAGTAACTTTATTATAAACGTCAAGAGAACCAGTTAACCTATTGAAAAATCCAAAATCTAAACCAAAATTGGCTTGAGTAGTTGTTTCCCATCTTAAGTTTGGATCAGCATTTCCAGGAACATAAGATTGTTGTCCACCATACCCATTTCCACCAAACATTTGTTCATATCCAACATAGTACCCACCAATAGACTGATTACCAACACTTCCGTAACTAGCTCTTAATTTCAACTCGTTTATAGACTCAACATTTTGTAAGAATTTTTCATTATGTATATTCCATTTTGCTGAAGCTGACCAAAAAGTACCCCATCTATTTTCTTTCAAAAATCTTGACGAAGCATCTCTACGAGCTGACAATTGCACACCATATCTGTTATCATAATCATACTTAGCAACAGCAAAATATGAAAATAAAGCTAATTCATTTCTAGTTGAAAAAACATCTGGAACATAAGGAGGAACGCCTGATTCAAGAATTGTACCGTCAGGAAAAGCAGATCCAGAACCTAACAAAGCTGGATTTAAACCATAAGCTGTAAAACCTGCGTTTTGTATATCGTTATAAAAGTATTCGGTAAAAGCCGAAACTTCTACATCATGCTTGTTATTAAATACTTTTGAAAAACTAATAAAATTGTTTATGTTAAAATTAGTATCTCTAAAAAAACTTTCAGATTGACTACCCTTTAATACTGAAGTAACTGAAGGAGTAATACTACCTCTTATACTTCTTGGATCAACAATTGATAAAGATCTAACGTTAGTATAATCTAAACCAACAGAACCACCAACTTTTACATTTTTAACAAGAACATAATCAGCATTTATTTGTGCAACTACCTTAATTTCTTCTTCTAAATCAGAATTAATTGCATTAGTGTTTAATGCTAAATAAGGCGTATTTGTAAATCCATTTGCTCCAGCACTAACAAAAGCTCCAGAAGCATTGTAAGCACCCGAAAGTCTAGTACCTATAAGATTCAAAGAACCATCAGGATTATAAGGAGACATGAATGGTTGACCAATAAAAGGAACAATAAAAGGATTATCTAATTGACCTCCAGTATTATTTCCTCTTTGAGCATCTACTGTGAAATTATTTTTACTATAATTGAAAGTCAAATTATATCCATAATGAAATTTATCAGTTGGTTTAGAATCTAAATTTGTTCTAAAAGTAAAACGTTTTAAATCACTTCGTTGAGTAATCCCTTCTTGTTCAAAATAACCAACAGAAGTATAACTTCTAGTTTTATCAGAACCTGTTGAAATATTTAATTCATGAGATTTAGTAGAACCTTCTCTGAAAAAAATATCACTCCAATTTGTATTTGCAAAACCTGAAATAGCATTTATTTCAGTATTAGATAAAGGACCAGATCCAACAACACTTCCACTTGTACCTGTAGCGCCATAACCTGAACCTAAAACATCTCTTTGCCAAGTTAAATACTGCTTAGTATTCATAACCTCAAAACGAGCTTCAGGTCTGATAGAAGTCCCATAAAGTGATCTATACTGAACCGTAAGTCCAGAATTAAACTTACCTTTTTTAGTTGTAACGATAACAACTCCTGAAGCACCCCTACTACCATACATTGCAGCAGCTGAAGCATCTTTTAATACCGAAATACTTTCAATATCATTAGAATTTAAACTTCTAAAATTATCTTCATCAACAGGAACACCGTCAATTACAAATAAAGGTTCAATATTTCCAGAAATTGAACTAGTACCCCTAATACGTATAGTTCCACTTTGTCCTGGTTGACCTGAACTAACCGCCATTTGCAAACCAGCTACATTACCTTGTAAAATTTGATCTAAAGAAGCAATTGGAACTTGCTCAATAGAAGCAGCTTTAACAACCGAAACAGCAGATGTTACATTTGACTTTTTCTCAACCCCATATGCAACTACAACAACTTCATTCCCTTTAAGAATATCGTCTTGCATTATTGCATTAACTACATTAGAAGCTCCTACAGTAGCCTTTTTTGTAATCATACCAGTGTAAGTAAATACTAATACATCACCTTGATTTGCTTTGATAGAGTAAGCACCATCAAAATTTGTGGTTGCTCCATTCGTTGTTCCTTGAACAACTACGTTAGCACCAGCTAAAGGGCCAATTGCATCTGACACAATACCTGTTACAGTTTTCTGTTGCGCGAACGAAAACTGCATTGAAAACGCTACTAAAAGCGTGAAAATCCATTTAAACTTCGATCTCATATTATTTTTTTTGAGTTAGTTATTGCACAAACTTCTTAATAATTTCTTAAATAACCAAATTATTATGGGAAATATTTGCATTTAATTATGTTAATTTTTTTGTTGCATAAATTAAATTTAATCAAAAAATAGTACTTTAAGGTTGCATTATTGTTAGAAAGCAGGTTTTAATTTTATATTTTTGACAAAAAAAAGGATGTTAATAATAAGTTATAGTAATTTAACATTGGAATGTGGAACGGATGAAGCCGGAAGAGGATGTCTTGCAGGACCCGTAACTGCGGCTGCTGTAATATTACCCAAAAATTTTAAATTAGAACTGCTGAATGATTCTAAAAAAGTTTCTGAAAGAAATAGAGCTATATTAAAACCAATAATTGAAAACCAGTCAATTTCTTTTGCGGTTAAACATATTGAACCTTTAATCATTGATAAAATAAATATTTTAAATGCGTCTATTGAAGCAATGCAGCTGTCTATTTTAGAATTAAAGCCAACTCCTGAATATATAATTGTAGACGGAAACAGATTTAAGGCTTTAAATAACATACCCTATACTACTATTATTAAAGGCGATAGTAAATACATGAGTATTGCAGCAGCATCGATTTTAGCAAAAACGTATAGAGATGCTTATATGTATAAAATTCATGAAGAGTTCCCTATGTATAATTGGAAACAAAATAAAGGCTATCCCACAAAAGAGCATAGGGAGGCAATAAGAAAATATGGACCCTGCAAGTACCATAGAATGAGTTTTCGATTGTTGCCTGAACAATTAATACTTGATTTGTGATTTTTTCGGAAAGAGAATTATGAAAATTTTTTAAGAGTTTGCGCTAAATGAAGTTTACAAAGCTGTTTTTTTTTTAATTTAGTTCTGAGTTGTGTGATTTTATACAAAAGTTCACAGAGCTGTTTTCAAGTAGTTTGCGCTGAATTAGGCTCATAGGAGTTATCTTTTTAAAACCTTTTAAATTTGCACCGAATTTACAGGAGTAAATTTATACTTAATTAGTAAGAAAAATTAAGCTATCTCCGCTTCAAATAAATTGCAAAAATGTTTTGTGATTTTTTCTTTTATTTCTCTTTCGTTTACTTTTTCTACTCCAAGCTCTACATTTAAGGAGGTTACTGCTTTGCCTTTGATACCACAAGGGATAATATTATCAAAATAACCAAGATTTACATTTACATTTAAAGCAAATCCATGCATGGTTACCCAACGGGAAGCACGAACACCCATGGCGCAAATTTTACGCGGAAATGGTGTACCTACTCCAAGCCAAACGCCTGTTTCTCCTTCGCTTCTTGTAGATTCTATGCCATATTCTGCTAATGTTAGAATAATTGCTTCTTCTAAGAAACGTAGATACTTGTGAATATCTGTAAAAAAATTTTCCAAATCTAAAATTGGATACCCAACTATTTGTCCAGGTCCATGATAAGTGATGTCTCCGCCTCTATTTATTTTATAGAAAGTAGCTCCTTTAGCTTCTAATTGTTTTTCAGATAGTAATAAGTTTGAAAAATCTCCGCTTTTACCTAAAGTGTAAACGTGCGGATGCTCAACGTAAATAAGATAATTTGGCGAAATCAAATTTAATTCTTCTCTTCGATTGCGGATTTTAATATCCACAATTTCTTTAAAAAGTGCTTCTTGATAATCCCACGTTTGCTTGTAGTCTTTTGAACCTAAATCTTGAAGTTGGACTTTTTTGTTTTGAATCACGAATTTTGAATTGAAAATTACAATGCAAATATACAAATAGTTTCATAGATAGCCCTGATTGAAGAGAAAATCCTTTTTAGAGCTAACGGGTTTTAAAACCTGTGAGCTCTAAAAAGATTGAAACGAAAAGCAGGATTATGGAAACCAAAAAAAGCCCGAAAGATTCGCTTTAAATAAAAAGTATTCAGTTGGCAGTAATCTGTTGGTCATTTTTCAATTTATAGCTATATTTGCATTCTTAAATACAATTTATAATAAACTATGCAACTTTCAGAACAAGAAATCATTAGAAGAGAAAAGCTTAAGGCTTTACGTGAGCTTGGTATTAACCCTTATCCTGCAGATTTATTTCCTGTAAATAATACTTCCAAACAGATTAAGGAAAATTTTGAAGAAGGTAAGAAGGTATTAGTTGCTGGTAGATTAATGAGCGTTCGTGATCAAGGTAAAGCTGCATTTGCTGAATTACAAGATAGCGAAGGAAGAGTTCAATTGTATTTAAATAGAGATGTTATTTGCCCTGGTGAAGACAAAATAACTTATAATCAGGTTTTTAAGAAACTTACCGATTTAGGAGATTTTATTGGTATTGAAGGCGAGTTATTTACCACAAAAGTAGGAGCGCAATGTATTCGTGTGGATTATTTTACGTTTTTAAGTAAAACATTACGCCCTTTGCCTTTACCAAAAACTGACGAAGATGGAAAAACACACGATGCTTTTGTTGACCCAGAATTGCGTTACAGAATGCGTTATGTAGATTTAGTTGTAAATCCGCAGGTGAAAGAAGTATTTAAAAAAAGAACAAAATTATTTAATGCTATGCGTTCGTTTTTTAACGATGCTGGTTATATGGAAGTTGAAACTCCGGTTTTGCAATCTATTCCAGGTGGTGCTGCTGCAAGACCATTTATTACCCACCATAATAGTTTAGATATTCCGTTATACATGCGAATTGCTAACGAATTATATTTAAAAAGATTAATTGTAGGTGGTTTTGATGGTGTTTATGAATTTTCGAAAAACTTTCGAAATGAAGGAATGGACAGAACGCACAACCCTGAGTTTACAGCAATGGAAATTTATGTAGCTTATAAAGACTACAATTGGATGATGGAATTTACTGAAAATTTATTAGAACACTGTGCTAATGAAGTAAACGGTTCTTCTGATGCAGTTTTTGGTGAACATAAAGTTAGCTTTAAAGCGCCGTATGCAAGAGTAACGATGACGGGTGCTATTAAACAATTTACGGGTTTTGATATTTCTGGAAAAACAGAAGCAGAATTGTTTGAAGCTGCAAAATCTATGGGAATCGAAGTGAACGATACTATGGGCAAAGGAAAGTTAATTGACGAGATTTTTGGCGCAAAGTGTGAAGGTAATTTTATTCAACCAACGTTTATTACCGATTATCCGAAAGAAATGTCTCCTTTGTGTAAAGAACATAGAGATAACCCTGAATTAACAGAGCGTTTTGAATTAATGATTTGCGGTAAGGAAGTTGCCAATGCTTATTCTGAATTAAACGATCCTATTGACCAAAGAGAGCGTTTTGAAAACCAAATGGCTCTTGCTGCAAAAGGGGACGATGAAGCAAACGGAATTATTGACGAAGATTTCTTGAGAGCTTTAGAATATGGTATGCCTCCAACATCTGGTTTAGGAATAGGAATGGATAGATTGATGATGTTTTTAACGAATAATGCATCGATTCAAGAAGTTTTATTTTTCCCGCAAATGCGACCTGAGAAAAAAGGGCCAGAATTAACAGAAGATGAGAAGCATATTATTGAAGTTTTAAAAGCTAATGAAGGAATTTCTATAGGCGATTTAAAAATAAAATCAGAATTAAGCGGAAAAAAATGGGATATTGCCAGTAAAGGAATTACTAAACATGGTTTAATGAAAATTAAAGTAGATGGTGATGCTAAAATTGCTGAATTTTTAGGAAAATAACCGCAATATATATTGAGAAATAAAAAAGCATTTCAAGTGAAAACTAGAAATGCTTTTTTATTTACTTTTTTACAATAATCTCTTTTCTATTATAACTTAAATATTTTTCGTTTTGTAATTCATTTAGCAAAATATTTAAGGTAGGCCTTGAAGTTCCTATTAAAGTAGCCATTTCTTTTTGTGTGTAAGGATGCCGAATAATAATATCGCCAGAAATTTGATTGGTATAACCAAAATCTTCTGCTAATTCTTTTAAATATTCTTTTAAACGTGTTTTGGTATCTTTAAATAAAAGCAGTTGTAGTCTTCGCTCTAATTTTTTAAATCTAAATCCTATAAACTTATAAATCTTTAAACTAAATTCTTTATTATCTCTTAAAAGTTCAATCATTTCTGGAGTTGTAATAGGACAAACAGAAGTCTCTTTATCTATTGCTTGTGCAAATTCATTTCGAACATCTTGTCCTAAAATAGCCTTTTCACCAAAAATTTCTCCTTTTGACAAAATTGCAGTAATAATTTCATCGCCTTCTTGTGTAACGTAACCTATTTTTACTTTACCTGAATTAACCAAATATACTTTATCTGCAGCGTCTTCTTCAAAATAAATATAATCGTTCTTTTTGTATTCCTTAAAATCGTGGCCACCTTCATAACCTTTAAATTTATGTGGACATAAAATATTAAAAAGATTTACATCTTCAAAAAACCAAAGTGAATTCATAAGTACCTATTATTTATTCCAAAGTTAACAAAACTTATATATAAAAAAAATGCTCAAGATTACTTGAGCATTTAATATAAATCTTAATTAAATTATGCTTTACCAGCAGCAATTAAATTTAAAGCAGAACCTGCTTTGAACCATTCAATTTGCCCTTCGTTATAAGTATGGTTAGCCATAATTACATCTTTAGAACCATCTGCGTGTACAAATTCTAATGCTAATGGTTTGCCTGGAGCAAATGATGTTAAATCTAAGAAATTGATTGTATCGTCTTCTTGAATTTTATCATAATCTTCTTCGTTAGCAAACGTTAACCCTAACATACCTTGTTTTTTAAGGTTTGTTTCGTGAATACGTGCAAAAGATTTTACTAAAACAGCAGTAACTCCTAAGAAACGAGGTTCCATTGCAGCATGCTCACGAGAAGAACCTTCTCCGTAATTATGATCTCCTACAACAACTGAATCAATTCCAGCAGCTTTATACGCCCTTGCTACTGCAGGAACAGTATCAAAACCACTTGTTAATTGATTTTTAACTTTATTAGTTGCTTTTCCAAATGCATTTTCAGCACCTATTAGCATATTGTTTGAAATGTTATCTAAATGTCCACGGAAACGTAACCATGGTCCTGCCATAGAAATATGATCTGTAGTACATTTTCCAAATGCTTTAATTAATAATTTAGCACCCGTAATATTTTTACCATTCCATGGTTTAAAAGGCTCTAGTAATTGTAATCTATCTGATGTTGGAGAAACTACAACTTTAATACCGCTACCATCTTCAGCTGGAGCTTGAAAACCTGCGTCTTCTACTTCAAATCCTCTTTTTGGTAATTCATCACCATAAGGCGTTTTTAACATTACTTCTTCACCTTTATCGTTGATTAAAGTATCTGTTAAAGGGTTGAAATCTAATCTTCCTGCAATTGCTAAAGCAGCAACCATTTCTGGAGAAGTTACAAAAGCATGCGTATTTGGGTTACCATCTGCACGTTTTGAGAAATTTCTATTGAAGGAATGAACGATTGTATTTTTTTCTTGTTTATCAGCTCCTTCTCTATCCCATTGACCTATACATGGTCCACAAGCATTTGTGAATACTTTAGTACCCATTTTTTCAAAATCAGCTATAATTCCGTCTCTTTCGATAGTGAATCTAATTTGTTCTGAACCTGGGTTGATACCAAATTCAGCTTTTGGAGTAATTCCGTGTTCAACAGCTTGTCTCACAATAGACGCTGCTCTTGACATATCTTCATAAGAAGAGTTTGTACAAGAACCTATTAATCCCCATTCTACTTTTAACGGCCATCCGTTAGCAGCAGCTTCTTCTTTCATTTTAGAAATTGGAGTTCCTCTATCTGGAGTAAAAGGTCCGTTAATATGTGGCTCTAATTCCGATAAATTAATTTCAATAACCTGATCAAAATAAGTTTCTGGATTAGCATATACTTCTTTATCTGCCGTTAAATAATCTGCAATTTTATCTGCAGCATTTACAACATCTTGACGACCTGTAGCCGCTAAATATCTACGCATGGAATCATCGTAACCAAAAGTGGAAGTAGTTGCTCCTATTTCGGCACCCATGTTACAAATTGTTCCTTTTCCGGTACAGGACATTGAAGTTGCACCTTCACCAAAGTATTCTACAATTGCACCAGTTCCACCTTTTACGGTAAGAATATCGGCAACTTTTAATATTACATCTTTTGGAGCAGTCCAACCAGATAATTTACCCGTTAATTTAACTCCTATTAATTTTGGAAATTTAAGTTCCCAACCCATTCCTGACATTACATCTACCGCGTCTGCACCACCAACACCAATTGCCAACATACCTAATCCACCAGCGTTAACAGTATGAGAATCCGTACCAATCATTAATCCCCCTGGAAATGCGTAATTTTCTAAAACTATTTGGTGAATAATTCCTGAACCTGGTTTCCAAAAACCAATACCATATTTATCTGAAACCGAAGAAAGAAAATCAAAAACTTCTTTAGACTGGTCATTTGCTAAAGCTAAATCAGACTGAGCGCCGTTTTTTGCTAAAATTAAATGATCACAATGTACCGTTGTTGGAACTGCAACTGTCTTTTTGTTAGCATGCATAAATTGCAACAATGCCATTTGAGCAGTTGCATCTTGACAAGCAACTCTATCTGGAGCGAAATCAACATAATCAGTTCCTCTTTTAAAGGCAGAAGTAGGTTTGCCGTCCCAAAGGTGAGCATACAAAATCTTTTCAGACAAAGTAAGCGGACGACCAACAATCTCACGTGCTTTATCCACACTTTCTGCCATGTTTTCGTACACTTTTTCAATCATTTTAATATCAAAAGCCATATCTATAAATTTATATTATTAGTACTGTTTTTCATTCAACTGGCACAAATTTAAGGATTCTTAATGAGATTTAAAAATTTTTAGTAAAAAGGACTAATTAAAGAGATATTATTTAAAATCATTCCATTCTACTGCATATATATCAAAAAAAAGGGAATGAAGAATGATTTATTACATAATTCGTAATTACAAATATTTATATTATTAATTTCTCAAAAAAAGCATCCAAAATTGTAATATTGTTTTTTTACGTGCAAAAAACAACTCTATTATAAGTTGTAATAGATGCTTTAAGAATATTCTCAATTAAAGTGGTAAAATAAATTTATTGCAAAAAAAATAGTTCTTATTTAAAAAGCGATTAAAACTTAAAACAACTTCTTAATAATGTCTTCTTCTGAAATTCCTTCAGCGTCTGCTTTGTAATTTTTGATAATACGATGGCGCAAAATTCCTAATGCTACAGATTGTACATCTTCAATATCTGGAGAAAACTTACCGTTTAAGGCAGCTTGTGTTTTTGCTGCTAAAATAAGGTTTTGCGAAGCTCTTGGCCCAGCTCCCCAATCAATATATGTTTTTACAAAATTAGTTGCTAAAGCGTTATCCGGACGTGTTTTGCTAACTAAAGTTACTGCATATTCTATTACATTATCTGCAACTGGAATTTTTCGAATAACATTTTGAAAATTTAATATTTCGTCTGCAGTGAATAGTGCATTTACTTGTGGCTTATGGTTTGAAGTAGTTGCTTTAACTACATCTACTTCTTCTTGAAAACTTGGGTAATCTAATTTTATTGCAAACATAAAGCGGTCTAATTGTGCTTCTGGCAAAGGATATGTTCCTTCTTGCTCAATAGGGTTTTGTGTTGCAAGTACAAAGTATGGCAAATCTAATTTATAATTTTCACCTGCAACAGTTACTGCTCTTTCTTGCATTGCTTCTAATAATGCTGCTTGTGTTTTAGGTGGCGTACGGTTAATTTCGTCTGCCAAAATTATATTAGAAAATATTGGCCCTTTTATAAATTTAAACTGTCTATTTTCGTCTAAAATTTCACTACCTAAAATATCGGAAGGCATTAAATCTGGTGTGAACTGAATACGTTTAAAATTTAAGCCTAAAGCTTGCGAAATAGTATTTACCATTAGTGTTTTTGCTAAGCCTGGAACGCCTATTAACAATGCGTGTCCGCCTGCGAAAACACTTAGTATAATTTGGTTTATAACTTCTTCTTGTCCAACAATAACTTTTGCAATTTCTTGCTTTAACTCTTTTTGTTTTTGAACTAACTGTTGGATTGTTGTAACGTCTGACATTTGAAATTTAATTTAATAATATGAAGCCTAAAGTAAGTAAAAATAACTTACAAAAACAAAAATAGTTAACAGGATAGCCCTGATAGTAGCGACATCCTTTTTAAGGCAAATATAACTAGATAAAATATGAGGCCTTAAAAAGATAAAGCGAATAGCAGGCACTTTGTATACAAAGAGGCCTTTACTATTCGCTTCAAAAAGATTTTATTAGTAGCTTCTATAATTACTGTTTTGTCCAGTTATTGGTAAAATCGCAATTTTTATAATCCTCACTGATACTAATATATGTTTCCTTAATTTTCTCTTCAGTCCATTTTGCAATGGTTTTTATTTTTTTATCAGTTAAAGCTAAGTCTTTGATTTTTAAATAATCACTTGCAAATTCTGCTTTATGCTCTTCTGTTTTTTCGTTTAATGTAATAATCTTATAAAATTTTGTACCCCCTTTTTCTTCCTCAACGATGGGTTGCGAAATTTGTCCTATTGAAAAACTTGAAACTTGGCTATAGAATGTAGGATCCATTTTGGCTAATTCAAAGCGAGACTCCATTGTTCTTGGATTAAGTAAAACGCCACCATTATTTCTTGTTTCTTTTTGGTCTGAAGAAGATTTTGCTGCGTCGGCAAATGATATTTCGCCATCTGAAATTTTTGTTCTTATTTCTTCAATTTTTATTTTAGCATCTTCTAATGCTTGTTTTGTTACTTTTGGAGAAATTAAAATATGTCTTAATTCTACTTCTTGCCCTTTAATTTTTTCTATAAAAATAATATGGTAACCAAATTCTGTTTCAAATGGTTCTGAAATTTCTCCTTCTGCTAAACTAAATGCAACATCTTTAAATTCTTTTACAAATGCTGTTTTACGGTTCATTTTATAAAAACCTCCGTTAGAACTTGAACCTGGATCTTCTGAAAAAAGTACTGCTTTACTAAAGAAACTTGATCCACCTAATACCTCTTGTCTAATGTTTTTTAGCTTTTCTATTGCTTTGTTTTTCTCTTCTTCAGAAATGATTGGTTTCACGACAATTTGTGCAACTTCTACTTCTGCTCCAAAAACAGGAATTTCACTTTCTGGAATTTCTTTAAAAAAGTTTCGAACCTCTTCTGGTGTAATTTCTACTTCATCTACAATTTTCTTTTGCATTTGAGAGGTTAGCTTATTTAACTTGATAATATCAAAAAAGTAAGTTTTGAAATCTTCTTCATTTTTCTTTTTATAAAATGAGATTACTTTATCTAATGAACCAATTTGCTCTACCATTGCATCCATTTGTTGCCCCATAAATTCATACACTTCTGCATCTGTTATAACGATACTGTCTTGAATTGCTTGATGCGCGTATAATTTATCTTCTAACTGTTTTCCAAGTAACTCACAACGCGTAAAATCTTTTACGTCTACTCCTTGGGCTTTTAACTGAATTAGCTCTAAGTCAATGTCAGAATCTAAAATCACATAATCTCCAACTACACCAATTACACCATCTACTTTTTCTTTTTTTACTTGTCCAAAAAACACTGTGCAAGACATTAATAAAAAAATTGTGGTAAAAATTTTACTTATAGACTTCATATTTATTTGTTTTAATCGCATCATTTGTAATCTCTTTTTCTATAATTTTAACTAATTGAAGCTTTCTCTTATTTATAATTACTTGTTTAATAGTAGGTCTTAAAAACTGCAATGGTGAAGCTTCATTTATAGATAAAACCTGATTTATTTTTACAAGCCATACAGTGCTAGAATCTGGCTGTTGAAAATTTAATCCCGACTTGATAAAGGAATTTTTATTATCTTCATTTATAAAAGATAATTTATCATAAACCTGATTAATGTCTACCCATAGGGAATCGTTAAAGGCATAACTTTTAAATTCCATAGAAAGGTCTTCTAGGTCTTTTTTATCGGTTTTTGTAAAGGAAACAAACTTTGCTCTAATTTTACCAAATTTTGGATTTTCTTTAACTAAGTTTATATAACGAAGTTTAATAAGTTCTGATGAATTTTTAAAATATTGTTTATTTGCTGCATAATATTTTTGTATTTCAGCTTCTAGAACAATTGTATCTATTTGCCTTTTTACTAATTCTTCTAAATAAGCTTTTGTATATAAATCTACTTTATACTGCTCTATCAAATCTTTATATTCTGCAATTTGATTATCTGAAAGATTATATTCTGCAGCGTTATAAAGAATTTTTTTAGTTGCCCAATTTTCTATAAAAGTTCTAACTATTGAAATACTATCTTTTTTGCCTGTACCTTTAGGAACCAAATTGATAATATCTTCTTTATATAAAAACACATCGCCTACCCTTGCTATTGCTTCTGGTTCTTTTGCTTTTTTAAAATAACTACAGGAAGTTAATAAACTTAATAAAAGTAAGCAATGAATTAGATTTTTCATTAATTAGAAATTTGCTTTTTTATATCCTCAAATACTTTCTTATCAACTTTTACTGTAAATTCATTTTTTAAATCGGCAACCCATTTATTTTCTAAATACTGCTGGTAATCGCTAATTAATTTTCCTTTGCATTCCTTTATTTCTTTTACTTGTGCTGGTTTTATTTCGTTAACATTTACTACAAAAAAATAATTTTCTTTTTGTACAATGGAAGAAACTCCAATAGAAAGATTTTCATATTTTGATAATACATCATAATCTTCTTCAAACAACCCAGATTTTTCTATAACATTTACAACTCCATCTTTATTTAATTTAGATTTAATGTATTCTATAGATTTTCCTTTTTTCAAGTAAGATTGTGTTTTAGTGATAAATTTTTGATTTGTAGAAGAAAAAATATCTACCTGATACCTATTAGTCCACATGTAGTTTTTTGCGTTTTCTTGGTAAAATTTATTTAAACCAATTGTATCTGTCTTTGCTTTTTCCCAAATCTCTTTTTCCATTAAATCAAACAATAACAAACCGTCTCTATACTCCTCTACAACGTTGTTAAATTCTGGAAATTCATTCTCTAAATTAGCATCGTAATACTGGCTTAGTTGATCGTCCATCCATTTTTCAAATAAATTATCTACTAATTTAGCAATAGGTTTTGTTTTATTATTTCCTTTTTGTTGGCTAGAAATGAATTTTATAAAAGAGGTAGAATATAGTTTTTTATTACCATCCAGCAAAACTAATTGTCCGTTTAAATCTTCTTTATTTTCTGGTGCTTTCCAAGTTTGTGTATAAAAATCATTTGTTACTTCTTTTTTTATTTTCTCAAATAATTTTTGGTTTCTAGTAAACTTGTATTTATTTCTTAATTTAAGTGCTAAAGAATTTGTTATTAACAAAGAGCGTTCGTCTTTTTTAACTTTGTTTTCTAGATCTGTTCGCATTTCTTGCATAGACAAAACCGGATGTTTTTCTATTAACTTTAAAATATGCCAACCAAACTGAGATTGTATAGGTTTTGAAATTTGTTCTTTATCTTGTAAAGAAAAAGCAACTTGCTCAAATTCTTCAGAAGCCAATTGACCCGAACCAAATCGCTGTAAAAGACCTCCTTTACCAGCCGTAGATTTATCTTCTGAAAACTGATTTGCTAAACTTTCAAAACTTTCTCCTTGTTGAATTTTTTGATAAATTTCATCAATAATTACTTTTGACTTTTCCTGCGACTCTTCCGTTTCTGGCTTCAATATCATGATATGTGCAACCGTAACTTCTCCTCTGTTTTGTCTTGAATCTGTTACTTTTACAATATGATAGCCAAATTTAGTTTTAAAAGGATTAGATACCTGGCCTACTTTTGTATTAAATGCAGCATTTTCAAAGGAATAAACCATTCTAAATGCAGAAAAATAACCTAAATCACCTTTGTTTTCTTTAACCGATGGATCTTCAGAAAATTGTATTGCTATTTTCTCAAAATCTTCACCTGCAGCTAATAGATTTTTAACTTTTTCAATTTTATTAAATGCCTTTAAAGTATCTTCTGGCAAAGCTGCTTCGTCTAATAAAATTAAAATATGAGAAGCGCGCACTTCTTTATTCATTCTATCATAAGCTTCTTCAACTAATTCATTAGTAACTTTTGAATCGTTAACATAATTCTTAGCTAATTGTCCTCTATAGGATTTTAGTTCACTTTGATATTTTGTATTATCCTGTAAACCAAGTTTATTTGCCTTAGTTACTTTAAGTTTGTATCCCACAAAAAGGTCTAAATATTTATCTAAATCTTTTTGAGAATCGTCTTTGACTAATTCCAAGTTTTTGTTATAAACTCTTGCAAATTCATCTGTGTAATAAGAATGATCGTCAATAGTAAACAAAACTTGCTTAGATTGAGCAGATAAAAAACACGGTGCTAATAAAAAAGCAAAAATAAGTAGGCGACTAATTTTCATAATTATTTTATACATTTTAAGTTGTAGACGACAAAAATAACAAATCAAGACAATTCTACAACATTTATAAGCTAGTATTAACAGAAAAATCTACAAAAAAAAGTTACTTTTGCTCAAAATTTTGAATAATGAGTTTTATAAAAGAAATAGCAAGAAGACGAACTTTTGGAATTATCTCGCATCCCGATGCAGGAAAAACAACTCTAACGGAAAAACTATTGCTTTTTGGTGGTGCTATTCAGGAAGCTGGAGCTGTTAAAAGCAATAAAATTAAAAAAGGAGCAACTTCTGATTTTATGGAAATAGAACGCCAAAGAGGAATTTCTGTAGCTACTTCTGTATTAGCTTTTATCTATAAAGACAAGAAAATAAACATATTAGATACTCCTGGACACAAAGATTTTGCGGAAGACACCTTTAGAACTTTAACAGCAGTGGACAGCGTTATTGTTGTAATTGATGTAGCAAAAGGAGTTGAGGAACAAACAGAAAAACTAGTGGAAGTTTGTAGAATGCGAAACATTCCAATGATTATTTTTATTAATAAACTAGATCGTGAAGGTAAAGATGCTTTTGACTTAATGGACGAAGTGGAACAAAAATTAAAGCTTCGTGTTACACCTTTGAGTTTTCCTATTGGAATGGGCTATGATTTTAAAGGAATTTACAACATTTGGGAAAAGAACATTAATCTTTTTGAAGGAGATAGTAGAAAAAATATTGAAGAAACAATTGCTTTTTCAGATATTGAAAGTAAAGAATTAGAAAAAATTATTGGTGAAAAACCTGCAAATATTTTACGCGAAGAATTAGAATTAATAGACGAAGTATATCCTGTATTTAGCAGGGAAGAATATCTAAATGGAGAATTGCAGCCTGTTTTCTTTGGTTCAGCATTAAATAATTTTGGTGTTCGTGAATTATTAGATTGTTTTGTTGATATTGCACCAACTCCAAGACCAAAAGAATCGGATACTAGAATTGTAAAACCTGAGGAAGAAAAATTAAGTGGATTTGTTTTCAAAATTCACGCTAATATGGATCCTAAACACAGAGATCGTTTGGCATTTATAAAAATTGTATCGGGAACATTTGAAAAAAACAAGCCTTATTTGCACGTTCGATTAGGGAAGAATTTAAAATTCTCAAGTCCGAATGCTTTTTTTGCAGAGAAAAAAGAAATTGTTGATATTTCCTATCCTGGAGATATTGTAGGATTACACGATACAGGTAATTTTAAAATTGGAGATACATTAACCGAAGGAGAAATAATGAAATTTCAAGGAATACCGAGTTTCTCACCTGAACATTTTCGTTATATTAATAATGCAGATCCGTTAAAAGCTAAACAATTAGAAAAAGGAGTGGATCAATTAATGGATGAAGGCGTAGCGCAGTTATTCACATTAGAAATGAACGGAAGAAAAATAATAGGAACAGTAGGTGCTTTACAATATGAAGTAATTCAATACCGTTTAGAACATGAATATGGTGCAAAATGTATTTATGAAAACTTTCCTGCTTTTAAAGCGTGTTGGGTAAAACCAAAAGATCCAAAAAACATAGAGTTTGCGGAATTTAAAAGAGTAAAACAAAAATTTTTAGGACACGACAAATATGGACAATTAGTATTCTTAGCCGATAGTGATTTCTCTATTCAGATGACCCAACAAAAATACCCATCAGTAGAATTATTTTTTACTTCAGACTACCGAAAGAAATAATATAAAAAGCCATTTCATTTTGAAATGGCTTTTTTAATGGGCTTCTTTAAACCTTACATTAATATATTATTTATTCTTTTTTTGCTCTCTTGCTAATAAAGTGTTTTTTAATAACATTGCAATTGTCATTGGCCCAACTCCACCTGGAACAGGAGTTATGTAAGATGCCTTTTTAGAAACATTTTCAAAATCTACGTCGCCAACAATTCTGTATCCTTTTTCAGTTGTATCATCTTCTACTCTAGTAATTCCTACATCGATTATTACTACGTCGTCTTTAACCATTTCTGCTTTTAAAAAGTTTGGAACTCCTAATGCAGAAATTATAATATCTGCTTGAGAGGTAATTTGGTTAATATTTTTAGAATGACTGTGTGTTACTGTTACTGTTGAATTTCCCGGAAAACCTTTTCTTCCCATTAAAATTCCCATTGGTCGGCCTACAATATGACTTCTTCCAATTACAACAGTATGTTTACCATCCGTAGGAACATTATAGCGTTCTAATAATTCTAAAATTCCGAAAGGAGTAGCTGGAATAAAAGTAGACATATCTAATGCCATTTTTCCAAAGTTTTCTGGATGAAAGCCGTCTACATCTTTACTTGGATCAATAGCTTCAATTATTTTTTGAGTATCTATTTGCTCTGGTAAAGGCAATTGAACAATGAAACCGTCAATAGCATCATTTTCATTCAACTCTCTAATTTTTTTTAATAATTCGGTTTCTGAAGTTGTACTTGCCATTTTTATCAAAGTAGACTCAAAGCCTACTCGTTCGCACGATTTTACTTTACTTCCTACATAAGTTAAACTCGCTCCGTTGTTTCCTACAATAATGGCTGCTAAATGCGGAACTTTTTCACCATTAGCTTTCATTTTATCAACTTCTATTTTAATTTCATTTTTAATATCTTCTGAAACTTTTTTACCGTCTAATAAAACCATGTGATATGTGTTGTTTGTAAGTTGTTGTTTTAAATAATAAAACGCAAATAAATTGCGTCTTAAATGTTACTTCATTCCTTGCATACCTTGCATCATGCGCATCATGTTTTTTCCACCACCACCTTGCATCATTTTCATCATTTTACTCATTTGCTCAAATTGTTTCATTAACTGATTAATTTGCTCCACTTTTGTACCAGATCCTTTTGCTATTCTAGCTTTGCGCTTCACGTCAATTAATGAAGGTGTACTTCTTTCTTTTGGAGTCATAGAATGGATTATAGCTTCAATATGCTTAAAAGCATCGTCTTCAATTTCTACATCTTTTAGAGCTTTTCCTGCTCCAGGTATCATACCTACAAGGTCTTTCATGTTACCCATTTTCTTTATTTGTTGAATTTGTGATAAGAAATCATCAAAACCAAACTCATTTTTAGCAATTTTCTTTTGTAACTTTCTTGCTTCTTCTTCATTATATTGTTCTTGTGCTTTTTCTACTAAAGACACAACATCTCCCATTCCAAGTATGCGCTCTGCCATACGATTTGGATAGAAAACATCAATAGCATCCATTTTCTCTCCAGTACCAACAAATTTAATAGGTTTATTAACAACTGACTTAATAGAAATTGCAGCTCCACCACGAGTATCTCCGTCTAACTTTGTTAAAACAACTCCATCAAAATTCAATTTATCATTAAATGCTTTCGCCGTATTAACAGCGTCTTGCCCTGTCATTGCATCTACAACAAATAAAGTTTCTTGTGGTTGAATTGCTTTATGTACTTCCGCAATTTCATTCATCATTTGCGCATCTACAGCTAAACGACCAGCGGTATCGACAATTACAACATTAAATCCATTCTCTTTTGCATATTTAATAGCATTTTGAGCAATTGCAACTGGATTTTTGTTTTCTGGCTCAGAATATACCTCAACACCAATTTGGTCTCCAACAACGTGTAACTGATTTATTGCTGCTGGACGATAAATATCACAAGCAACTAATAAAGGCTTTTTATTTTTCTTTGTTTTTAAAAAATTTGCCAACTTACCAGAAAAAGTAGTTTTACCAGATCCTTGTAAACCAGACATTAAAATTACAGATGGATTTCCAGATAAATTTACGCCTTCTACATCTCCACCCATCAATTCTGTTAATTCGTCTTTAACGATTTTAACTAATAATTGTCCTGGTTGTAAAGTTGTTAATACGTTTGCTCCAATTGCCTTTTCTTTTACTTTGTTAGTAAAATCTTTAGCAATTTTAAAGTTAACATCGGCATCTAATAATGCACGTCGTACTTCCTTTAAAGTATCCGCAACATTAACATCGGTAATTTTACCATGCCCTTTTAATATATGAAACGCTTTATCTAATTTATCTGTTAAATTATCAAACATAATTTTTTGTTTTTTTTATAAGCTACAAAGATAACATAAAGTTACAAAGTTGCAAAGATGAAATTTGCATTTAAAAACAAATTTAATTGTGCTTTTACGAAAAAAAATAAACTAAAAGTAGCCATGAATTCTAAGATTGATGAAATTTAATTTATTTAAATGAGCAATTTTACTTTTAAAACGAAAATCAAGTAACATTAATATAAATTATTACACTAATTAGAAACAAATAAAAACTTAAACCATGATTTTAACAACGACCAATTCCGTAGAAGGTTTTAAAATTGCAGAATATAAAGGTATTGTTTCTGGAACTGCCGTAAACGTACAAAAAGCAAAAATGACATTTAACATGCAAAAATATTATGCAGGAATTAGCGAAAGTATATCTGAAGTTAAAGAACAAGCATTTCAACAACTTGAAGAAAATGCCGATAAATTAAATGCAAATGCCGTTGTAGGTATAATTGTTGATGTAGAATTAACTACAAGTAATTATGTTACTGTAACTGTAACAGGAACAGCTGTTAGTATCCTAAAAAAATAGTGCTATTTATAGGTATTTCTATAATTGTAAGACTTCAAAACAAACAACAAAAACACCATTTAATTAATTGATTGGTGTCTTTGTTGTTTATTAATATCCTTAAACTAATCTTTCACTTTAAATACTTTTCGAAGAATATCTTCCATCAAACACCAGTTTGTAAAGGAGGATTGCAGCAAGTTAGCGCCTACAAACAAGGTAAACCAATAAAAATTTGGATTTACATACATTCCTAATAAAACACTGCTAATTATAAAAATTCCTGCTATTCTTTTGATTAATTTATTTATCAATTTTTCTATTTTTAATTTGATTTTTCAATTGCTAAAACCGCCACGTGAATTTGCGAAAGCGTTTCAGGTTTTTTTGTTTCAGGTTTTAGGTTTCAGGTTTCGTAACTTGAAGCCTAAAACTTAAAACTAAATTATTTTTCCCATTTCTTACGTTCCACGATGTAGTAAATCAATGGCACAACAAGCAACGTTAGTATTGTTGAAACAATCGCTCCAAATACTAATGAAATGGCTAATCCTTGGAAAATTGGGTCAAAAAGTATGATTACAGCTCCAATAACCACAGCTCCAGTGGTTAGCAAAATTGGTGTGGTTCTTACGGCTCCAGCTTCAATAATGGCTTGTTTTAAAGGTACCCCATCATTCAATCGTATTTCTATAAAATCTATCAGCAAGACCGAGTTCCTGACCATTACTCCTGCTAAAGCAATCATTCCGATAAATGAAGTGGCTGTAAAAAAAGCACCTAATAACCAGTGACCGAATACAATTCCGATTAAGGAAAGTGGAATGGCAATCATCATTACCAAAGGGGTTTTAAAGTTTTGGAACCATCCCACAATCAACATGTAAATAATTACAATTACGACTCCAAAGGCAACTCCTAAATCACGAAACACTTCTAAAGTAATTTGCCATTCTCCATCCCACTTTATCGTATAATCGCTTTCATCGGTGGGTTGTTCCATGTACAATTCGTTTACTTTATAACCTTTTGGCAATTTTATTTTTTGCAATTCTTCATTCATACCTAAAATTGCATAAACAGGACTTTCCAAAGCTCCAGCCATATCGGCCGTTACGTATACCACTCGTTTTTGGTCTTTTCTATAAATGGTTTTTTGCAACGTATCTTTTACCACTTTAACCAAATCAGAAACGGGAACCACGTAACCTCTATTTCCTTTTATTTTTAGGTTTTGAATGTCTTGCAAAGATGATTTGTCTTTGTCCTCTAACGAAAGTACAATGCCAACACTACTATTTGAATTTTCATCATACAAAGTAGAAACAGGATATTCTTTCAATAAATAAGTCAGATTTCCAACTATTTGTTGAGGAGCAATTCCGTTTAGCATTGCTTTTTCTTTATCGACTTCTAATTTATATTCGATTTGATTGTCTTCTACCATCCAATCAATATCTACAATATCGGTTGTTTTTTCAAGGATTGATTTTACTTGATTGGCAACTGCAATTTGACCTTCATAATTTGGCCCATAAATTTCGGCAACCAAAGTTGATAAAACGGGTGGTCCAGGTGGAACTTCAATAATTTTGACATTGGCTCCATATTTTTTGGCAATTTTCTGTATTTCAGGTCGAACAATTCTCGCAATAGCATGACTTTGCAAATCACGGTCTGCTTTGTGTAATAAATTGACTTGAATATCCGCCATATTACTTCCGCCGCGTAAATCATAATGACGCACTAATCCGTTAAAAGTAATTGGTGCAGAAGTTCCTATATAATTTTGATAATCCACCACTTCTGGAATGGTTGTCAGGTATTGCGCAATTTCTTGCGTAACCGCAGCCGTTCGTTCTAAAGTGGTTCCCTCCGGCATATCAATCACTACTTGAAATTCATTTTTGTTATCAAAAGGCAGCATTTTTACTAAAACCGATTGTGTAAAAAACATTGCTACCGAACCAAATAATAACAGTACGGTAATTCCAAGTATTACTCTTCGTTTGATAGAACTTTCTAAAAAAGGTCGTTCTAATTTATTGTACATTCTGTAAATCCAAGTGGTTTCCAGACCTTGCGCTTCTTTTTCTTTCTGATCGTCTTTTTCCTGTAATAAATGATAGCCTAAATAAGGTGTAACAGTTAGTGCTACAAATAAGGATAAAATCATCGCAATTGAAGCACCAATTGGCATTGGACTCATGTAAGGTCCCATCATTCCTGACACGAATGCCATTGGAAGAATTGCTGCAATTACGGTAAAAGTGGCTAAAATAGTTGGATTTCCTACTTCGTTAATGGCAAAAATAGCCGCTTGTTTGAAAGGCAATCGCTTCATTTTGAAGTGTCGGTGCATATTTTCGGCGATGATGATACTATCATCCACCACAATTCCGACGACAAAAACCAGTGCAAAAAGCGTAATTCTATTCAACGTATAACCTAACAGATAATAGGCAAACAAGGTTAGTGCAAAAGTCAAGGGTACAGAAAAGAATACTACTAATCCGCCGCGCCATCCCATTGCAAGCATTACTAAAAATGTAACAGCAATAATTGCGACTAATAAGTGTAGTAATAATTCGCTTACTTTGTGTGAAGCTGTTTCGCCATAATTTCGAGAAACGGCAACGTGAACATCATCTGTGATTAGCGTTTTCTTCAAGCCTTCTACTTTTTCCAGAATTTTATCTGAAATTTTCATCGCATCTGCTCCTTTTACTTTTCCTATTGAAATCGTAACGGCTGGATATTCTGATTTGTTATTCGTGTATTTTTCATTTGCTTTTCCATATCCAAAAGACACATAACTGCTTGGAGTTGCTGGTCCGTCTTGAATTTTAGCTACTTGTTTTAAATAAACGGGCATATTGGCATTCACACCAATAACCAAATTCTCCACATCTTCTGAACTTTTTAAAAATGCTCCTGTTGTAATTAAGTATTCGGTATCGTTTGAAACAAAACTTCCTGATTGCGAACTTCCATTATTGACTTGAATCATTTGCATAATTTCAAGCGCATCCAATCCGTTTTCAGCCATTTTATCTTTGTCTAAAACCACTTTAAGCTGCCGCGTTCTTCCACCAATTTCCTTGGTAATAGCAACATCTTTTACTTTTTCAATTTCAGAGGTCACTTCTTCTGCAATTTGACGAATTTCAAAATCATTTAATGTTTCACTCCAAAGTGTCAAACCTAACATAGGAACATCGTCAATAGACCGTGTTTTTACCATTGGTTTAGAGACACCTTTTGGGAACATATTTTCGTTTTTCATCAACTCGTCGTACAATTTTACATACGAACGTTCTGAATCTTCCCCTACATAAAACTGCACAATAATCATCGCTTGACCATTCATTGCCATAGAATGCAAATGTTCAACCCCTTTGATGTTTGACAACACTTTTTCAAGCGGTTTTATGACACGGCTTTCCACTTCTGCCGGACTTGCTCCTGGATAACCAATCATTACATCGGCCATTGGAACGTTAATTTGTGGTTCTTCTTCACGCGGAATTAAGAACGAACTGTAAATGCCAATTATCATCAAACCAATCATCAATAAAATGGTTAATTTAGAATTGATGAAAAAATGGGCTATTTTTCCTGCTATACCTTCTTGCATTTTTTTAAGTTTAAAAGTTTAGGAATTTAAAAGTTTAAAAGGCATTGCCGAAAACTAAAAACTCCACCTGAATACTAATTACTGGATACTAACTTTTACGCCATTGAATAATTTCCCATCGGCCGAAACGATGTATTTTTCATCTAATGATAATCCTGAAAGAACTTCTACTTGATCTCCAAATGATTTTCCAGTTCTAATCCAACGAAGAATCGCTACATCATTATTTACAGTGTAGATTCCCGTCAATTGTCCTTTTTTAATCAAAGCCGATTCTGGAACTAAAACCATATCTGATTTTGCGTTTGAATTTTCTGTTTTAGCTTTTGGTTTTTCAATAGGAAATTGAACATTGACAAACATTCCCGAAAGGATATTTTTTTCTGTTTTATCCAAATTGATTTTTACTAAAAATTGTCCACCTGTATTTGTCGCTGAACCACTAATTTCACTGACTTTACCTTTGATTTGTTGGTTGGATGATTTTACTAAAACAGTAACGGACATTCCGTTTTTGATGGACGTAATATCGCCTTCAGAAACCATTGCCATTACTTGCATTAATCCGTTTCCTTCTAAACTTACTAAAGGCGTTCCTGGATTTGCCATATCGCCTTCTTTTACAAAAGTGTTGGTAACTTCGCCAGAAAATGGTGCGCTTATATTGGAATAAGAAAATTGAGCCATAACTTCATTTCGCATTTGTTTTGCACCTTCTAAACCCGCTTTTGCCATTTCATAACGCGATGTTATGTCGTCTAATTCTTTTTGTGAAGCACTTTGTTGCGAAAACAAAGCTTTGAAACGCTCATAATCTTTTTTTGCATTATTAAATCCCGCAGTTGCTTGTAAAATTGAAGCGTCCACTTGTGCTTTTTTTGCTTGTAAATCTGCGTTATTAATGCTTACCAAAACTTGACCAGCCGAAACTTTCTGTCCCATTTTCACATGCAATTTGGTTACATAACCCATCATTTGGGTGCTTAAACTGGCACTTTTTTGCGATTCGATTTTTCCACTTGCTGTAACAAATGGACTGTTATCATTTTCAGTTGTTCCGCTTACTTTTACAGTTATTGGAGTTTCGTTTACTATTTCGTTTTTCTTTTTGCCTCCACAAGAAATTAGGAATAGAGTTGAAAGGATTACTATTGTTATTTTTATTTTACTCATTTTTTTATATTTTGGTATTCGTGAATTTTCGATTTGATAATGTTTTTTTGTTCAAAGATTTAATTTAAGCCTAACAAATTTTGAAAACCTATTAAGGGTTTCTTATTGGATTAAAAATTGTAAATAGTCTTTTGTAAAATTATATTCGAAAATAGCTTGAAGATGTTCTAATTCTTTTTGTGCCATTTGTGTTTCAGACAAAAGTAAATCGGTTGTTTTCTCTAAACCTTGAGCAAACCTATTTTCTCTTATTCTAAAAGCTTCTTGCGATTGTTCAAAAGCTAACTTCGAAAGATTTACTTTGTTTTCTGCATCCATTAATTGTCTGTTCGTTTTATTTAATTCTAATTGGCTTTGCTTCTTGAAATTTTCTGTTTCTAAAGTTGCTTTTTGAAATTCGGCTTTTGCCTTTTGGGTTTTACCAATGTTTTTAAAACCGTCAAAAACATTCCAAGATAATTGCGCTCCTATTAAATATCCATTTGCAGAAGTTCCAAATAGGTTATCGTCGTACATTTGATAACTTCCAAAGGCATTTAATCTAGGTAAAAAACCAAATTTTGAAGATTGAAACATTTTCTGGTAAGCTTCTGTAGATTTATCCATTGCTTGAAAATCTTTTCTACTTTTTGAGATAGTTAGAACTGGTTCTTCAATTACTATTTTATTTTCTAGATTTTCTAATGGTTTATATATTTTCCCATTTAAATCTTCATTTAATAAAAAACCTAAATAATCAGAAGCATTTTTAATGTTACTTTTTGCATATTGCAATTGATTTGCAACTTCATTCACACGTACTTTTACATTTAACAAATCTGTTTTTTGAAGCATTCCATTTTTAAAATAGTTTTCCACCATTTTTAGATTTCCTTGTGCAGTTGTATTTGCTTTTTCTAGAACAGCAACTGCTTTATAAGCTAATTGTAATTGCATGTAAGATTTAGAAACTTCTAAAGACAAATATTCTTTAGTACGTTCTGTTTGCAAGCCAAAAGCTTCCATTTTTGCTTTTGCAGCTTGTCTTTCAAATAAACCATCTAAATTTAATAATGGTTGCTGAAGCTCTATAGAAGTTGCAAAATTTTCAATCCTTTTTGGATTATTTAACAGTGCTGGATTAAAATCTGCAGCTGTTAAAATTTCTTGATTTAATTTTGAACCAAAAGCCATTAGCGGATTAGTAGTTGAAATTGCAGTGTGTGAAGCTGAAATATTAGGAAGAAAAATAGCATTAGACTGGCGATAATCTCCACGAGCCGACTCGAAAGATTTCTCCGCTACCTTAATTTGAAGGTTATTTTTTATAACTTTCTCTAGCACTTCACTTTTAGAAATTGACAATGTATCTTGAGCGTTAGCCCCAAAAGATAGCATTGCAATTGAACTGATCCATAAAATTTTAATTCTTTTCATTGGTTTTTTAATTTTACTACAACAAAAGTACAATAGCGAAAATCTAGAATTAGTAACAAGTGTTACATTGCAAAGTAACTTATGATACAAAAAGAAAAGAGCACTTTTTCAAATGCTCTTTTCAAAACCAATAAAACCTAAAAACAATCCTCTTTTTCAAGATAATTATTATTGTCTTGTTCCTCCATGTCCGCCAGCAACAATTTTCAAGATTCTAATATTTAGATAGAAGAATTTAAAAAATTGTAAAAAAGTGTTTTGCATTTTAGAACGCTGTGCTTTAGATATTCTTTGTGTCATTTTTTTGTTGTATTTATATTTTTTGTAAATTTTAAAAACATTTGTTTTCTATTCAGGAATTAACCACCAAAATGGTTTCATTTTTGCTTTGTATATAAAGGCATAATGTAAGGCTAATTTTACCCAATGTCCTGCTAAACCAATATCTCCAAAAGTTTTATTAATATCTCTTCCTCCTGTATCTGGATATTTAATATAATCTGGAACTATTGGAAAAGTTGTAATACTTACACCGCTACCTTGTGTCATTCCATAACCAGCAGAAGCAATACAAGCGGCTCCCATATTTCCCATAGAACCTTTGTGATGTAAGGACTCTTTTCCCAATTTAATTGAGTCTATAACGTTATCCGCAACTAATCTAGCCGTAATTCCAGAAGGCATTCCTGTTCTTGGTGGTGCTGGAAAAATATCTGTCCCATTTTTACTTTTTCTTGGTTTTGAAATAGCATGAGGCGGAGCAAATGCAATTCCAGGTGCAAAAATGTTTTTGTAGGATGGATTTTGATAGGTTTCTGGCCAATCTTGAACTGTCCATTCTTCATAAGGTCTTGGAGTATAATCCGCATCTACAATCATAAATCCTTTAAATAATTTATCGGTAATATCTGCTTCATTTTTGTCATAAGCCTTAAAACCATGTCCTGAAAAAGCTGGAATTAACATTGCAAAATCGAATGTTTCTAATTTATATTCTCCTTCTAAATTTTCGTAATGTGCAATTCCATCTTCCACTTTGTTAACACCAGCGCCTAAAATCCATTTGATACCTCTGTCTTCAAATATCATTTCAATCATGTCTTTTGATTTTATATTGAAACCATTGTATTCCATCAACATCCCGTCCATTCCAAAATCGCCTAATTCGTTTTCATTGGAAATCCACATTATGTCTGCTTTATCTCTCACACCATGATTTACTAATTCTTTTTCTACATTTAAAATATATTCAAATGCAGCACCTTGACAAGTTGCTTTTGCATGACCTGTACCTATAAGAATTTTAGCTTTTTTACCAGAAGTTTTTAATTGTTCAATAAGTTCTTTTAAACCTTGCCAAGCATGTTCAGCGTGATCATAAGTACAAACAGAAAATGCTTTATTGATTCCTGGACTTAATCCCTCCGTCATATCGAAAGCTAATTTTGGTCCCGTTGCATTTATTAGATAATCATATGTAACGTTTTCTTGTGTACCTTTTTTTTCTCCAAAAACATATTCAACTGCAACGAATGGTTTGTCTTCTGTTTTATTTCCTTCAGGATGAAAAGAAACTACTTTGGCTTGTTTGTAACCAATTCCTTTTCTTTTATATAATGGTTCTAATGGAAAAATTAATTGTTTGGATTTCATTCTACCAATTCCTACCCAAATATTGGATGGTACCCACTGGTAATTACGATTAGGGGAAACTACTAAAACTTCATGTTCTTTTCCTAATTTTCTTCTTAAATGGGCAGCTGCTGTATGACCAGAAATTCCTGCGCCTAATATGACTATTTTTGACATAATGATTAGTTTAATACTTCAAAGTTAGTTTATAACAAAACTACGCGCAGCAACATTTGTTACATAACTAATTTGATTTGATAAAGAATAGTGATTAGTTTATCGTTACATAGCTTTTGAAAAAGTACTACTAAATAACATAAATTGATTGGTGTATCAATAAAAACTATTAATTATTTAAATACGATAATAAAAAACTATTAAAAGTAACTTGTGTTACAAAAAATAATTATTTTTCAAACGAATTTTGTTATATCAAAAAATATTAATTTTTAAATATAAATAAAATGGAAGAAATTTATTCAATGCCAAGAATTGGTGACAAAGCACCAGAATTTACTGCAATTTCAACCCAAGGAAAAATTGATTTTCCGAAAGATTATGAAGGAAAATGGGTTATTTTTTTTAGCCATCCAGCGGATTTTACTCCAGTATGTACCTCTGAATTTATGACTTTTGCCAATATGCAAAATCAATTTAATGAAGCTAATTGTGAATTATTAGGTTTATCAATAGATGGTTTATACAGCCATATTGCTTGGTTAAGAACCATAAAAGAAAAGATAGAATATAAAGGAATGAAAAATATTGAAGTTGTTTTTCCATTGATTGAAGATATTTCAATGAACGTTTCTAATAAGTATGGTATGATTCAACCCGGTGAAAGTAGTACGCAAGCTGTCAGAGCTGTATTCTTTATAGATCCGAGAGGAATAATAAGAACTATTTTATATTATCCGTTGAGTATTGGAAGAAACTTTCAAGAAATATATAGAACATTACTTGCACTACAAACTGCTGATGCTTTTAATGTTGCTTGCCCAGCAGATTGGCATCCTGGTGATGATGTAATTGTTCCTACAGCTGGTTCTTGTGGCGTTGCAAAAGAAAGAATGGAAGATACTGAGGAATTAGATTGTAAAGATTGGTTCTTTTGTACTAAAAAATTAGATAAAGATTTGGTTTTGAAAACTATTCTGAAAAAGTAATTTTTATACTTTAAAAAAAAATCGCCCTAATTGGCGATTTTTTTTCTTTTTAGACCATAATATGAAATTACTATAGCATTGAAGCAAATGAGACTTTAAAAACTAATAACTCGTATCGTCAAGTTTTACTTTACCATTAAATGTTCGATAAAGAAATATGAAATAACCAGCTAATAAAGGAGTTCCAATTACTACTATCATAAGCATATTTCCCAGAGAATTTTGAGATGAAGCTGCATTATAAACGGTTACACTATAATCTGAGTGAATTGTTGATGGTAATAACACAGGATAAAGTTGAAAAGCAACCAACATTAATAAAAAAGCCATAGTTAAAGATGAAAAAACTAAAGCTTGAAAATACTTCTTTTTAGAGACTAAACGAGGAATATTGGCAACTGCTAAAAATGAAAAAATAGGCAAAAGAAAAGATACGGGATTGCTTTTGAAATTATCGGTTACTCCAGGAATAAAAATTAAAGTATATAAGGATGTAATTGAAAAACTTACAATAAAGAAAATCATCCCTTTTTTTAATAAGAACGTAAGTCTGGCATGTAATCTTCCTTCTGTTTTTAGTAATAAAAAAATAGCTCCTTGCGTCATAAAGATAGACAGAGTTGTAAATCCTGTCATAATTGCATAAGGACTTAAAAACGAAAAGAAAATTCCACCTTGATAACTATAATTTGGCCCAATTTCAAAACCTTGTAAAACATTTCCTAAAACAACTCCTAATAAAAAAGCAATTGCTACATTAGATATGAAATAAATAATATCCCAAGTTTTTCGCCACCAAGGCATTTCTTCAGAACTTCTAAATTTTATGGATGTTGAACGAAGCACCAAAAACATTAAAAATAACATAAATGGAACATACATTGCTGATAACATTGTGGCATACATTACTGGAAATCCTGCAAATAAGGCTCCACCACCAATAATTAACCATACTTGATTGGCATCCCAAATGGGTCCAATTGCGTTTATGGCAATTCTTCTACTCAAATCTTTTTTAAAAAATAAATGCCAAGCTCCAGCTCCATAATCAAATCCTTCTAAAATAGCATATCCTGAAAATAATAATCCTACGACTAAAAACCAAAGTGTTGGATAATCTATACCTAAAAATGTTTCCATGTGTTTTTATTTAAATAATTTCTAATGGCTTTTTAGCTTCATCATAAGGACCATATTTTATTTTTTTGTTTAAAGAATATAAAAATAAAACTAATAATAAACTATAAATAACGGTAAACATAACTAATGAAAATATAATTTGATTAGCCGAAACTTCTTGCGAAAATCCTTGACTCGTTCTTAAATGTCCGTAAACAATCCAAGGTTGTCTACCTATTTCTGCAGCGAACCAACCCGCTTGATTAGCAATTTGTGGTAAAATAACCGAAAAAGAGAAGATCCACATTAACCATTTATTTTCAAATAATTTACCTTTCCACCATAAAAAACTAGCATAAAAAGTTAATGCAATTAGAAACATTCCAATAGAAATCATGATGTGATAAAACTGAAAAACGGCATTTACTTGTCCTGGTCTATCTTCTTCTGGAAAAGCATTTAAACCAGTAATTGGTGATTGAAAGTCTTGATGAACTAAAAATGATAATCCACCAGGCAAACCTATACCCGTTACTTTTTGATTTTCATTGTCTACCCAACCCAAAAGATATAAATCAGCTGGAGCATGTTTTTCGTAATGTCCTTCCATTGCTGCTAATTTTGCAGGTTGATTTACAGCAACTCCATCAGCAGAACTATGTCCTGAAAGCAATTGTGTAAATGAAACTATTGTGGCAACGACTAATGCGATTTTAAACGCTTTTTTTGAAATCTCTAAATATCTTCCCTTTCTGATGTAATACGCATGAACACTTAAAACTAAAAAGGCACCGGCTAAAAAAGCTCCTTGCCAAACATGAATAATTCTATCCACACTTGACGGATTAAAAACCATTGCCCAAAAATCAGTTACTTCTGCACGAGCATTAAAACCTTCACCAACAATATGATAACCAGCAGGTGTTTGTTGCCAGCTATTAGCCACAACAATCCAAACAGCTGAAAACATAGAACCTAAAAACACGCCAATTGCTGAGATGAAGTGGACTTTAGGCGAAACTCTATTCCATCCAAAAAGTAATACTCCCAAAAAAGTACTTTCTAAACCGAAAGCAAATAGACCTTCAGCTGCTAAAGCACTTCCAAAAATATCACCTACATATCTTGAATATACAGCCCAATTGGTACCAAATTCAAATTCCATAATGATTCCTGTAGCTACTCCGATTCCAAAAGTAATCGCAAATATTTTCAACCAAAAACGCGTTAAAATTTCATAATCTTTATTACCCGTTTTTAAATACAAACCCTCCATAATGACCATGATTAAACCAATACCAATGCTTAAAGGTGGATAGATATAATGAAAGGCAATCGTGAAAGCAAATTGAATTCGTGCTAATATTTCAACATCCATAACGTTTAATTTTTATTTCAAACAAAATTATTTTAATTTAATACAGCAATAAGTAACAAGGGTTACATTGTTGTAAATTTAATTAAGTTGAACTAAAATAAATTTAATTTGATTTTTTATAACTCCACACAGCAAAAGCATAAAGTACAAAAGCATAAAGTACAATTATTGCTAGTTGATTTTTTATATCATGAAAACCTGCTCCTTTTAGCATTACCATTCTAATGACTTCTACAAAATAGCGAATAGGATTAAATAACGTTACATTTTGAGCCCATGTTGGCATACTTTCAATTGGTGTGAAAAGTCCGCTCATTAGAATAAAAATTACCGTAAAAAACCAAGCAATAAAAATCGCTTGCTGTTGGGTTTCGGTATGATTAGAAATAAACAAGCCAATTCCGAGAATTAGTATTAGGTAAACAGAAGTAAATCCATAAATCAAGAAAATATTTCCTAAAATTGGCCCGCTAAGAACAATTTTTGCGATGATTAATCCAACGGTTAATATGACTAATCCTAAAACCCAAAACGGAAATAATTTTCCGATTATAAATTGGTATTTATTGATTGGTCTAACGTTAAAATAAGTTGATTAACATCTAAAGTTGCTTTATATTGGCCTTTATTTAAAGGCTCAATTCCTGGCATTGCTATAGGCAAACTTATTACATTAGATTGATAAGTTGCTTTTGCATTAGATTGATAAGTTGCTTTTGCATTAGATTGATAAGTTGCTTTTGCATTAGATTGATAAGTTGCTTTTGCATTAGATTGATAAGTTGCTTTTGCATTAGATTGATAAGTTGCTTTTGCATTTAAACTAATTGTAGGTAATTTTGCTTTTTGAAGAGCATCCATTTCATAAACTGCCTTTTGCTTTAGCAAATTAGTTTGTTTGGCATTTGGATAATTTTTTTCTACCAAATCATAGCATTCTTGAAGTGTTATGGTTTGTTGTCCGAAGATTGGAATTGCAAATACTGTCATTAAAATATAAATAAATCGTTTCATTATATTGACGTTTTATTGAATTGATAATGAAATTGGCGACTTCGGTTTTACGTTTTTCGACAAATACCTCATAAGCTATATCGTCTTGATTAGCGAAAGCTTTAATTAAAAGTTTTCCTAAAAAAGGAAAAATACTAAGTGCAATTATATTTACAAATAGCTGATCTGCTTCTATTGGATTTAATATCCCTTGTTTGATTTCATCCTCTACTTTTACTTTAAACTTATCAAGATTTGGAAAACCTATATTCTCTTTTAATTTTAGAATAAAATCTTCCTTTCTGTTAACTTCTTGAATGATAAAATTTGGCAAATAAGGATGCTTCAACATAAAAGTAATATAATTAAAAGTAAAGTTCTTTATCTTGTCTTCAATAGACGAATCGTTATTTAAAATAGCGCTTAACTGCGGCGCTAATAGTGAAAAAGCGGAATTAAAAACAGCTTCAAAGAGATTTTCTTTACTTCTATAATAATAATGAAGCATTGCTTTATTAATACCGGCCTCATCTGCAATTTCTTGCATTCTAGCACCATTCATTCCTTTAGCTTGAAATACAGTTTTAGCAGCATCCAATATTTGCAGTTCGGTTGTTTCTTTTTTTTCTGTTTTTTTTATTTCAACTAATTAGTTTAACCGTTTGGTTAACAAAGGTGCAAAAAAAAGCATCTCAACAAAGAGATGCTTTACTCTTTTTAATTAATTTTCTTTTTTAGCTACCTCTTTTTTTGAAGAACAACAAGAAGCTTTTGCTTCAGTTCCACATGCTTTTTTTTCTGAAGCTATAGTTCCTTCAACAGAAGCATTTCCTTTTTTATCTGCTGAACAAGATGCTTTTTCTGTTTTTTTAGCTTCTTTCTTTTTTTGAGTCTGAGCTGTAGCATCTACAGAGAACATAAACGCAGCGATTGCTAAAATTGTGATTACTTTTTTCATAGTTATTAAATTTAAATTGTTATTGTAAAAACTTGCGCAACAAATATATATAAATATTTGAATATCAAATTTAAGATTATTATTTTTTTAAGATTTTTTTTGAGCTGTAAAATTTATGATCAAATACTTGTATTGCATAATATACTTTATCGGTTAAAGAAATTTGCACTAATAAATAATAATAAAATCTTATAAAAACAGAAAAAACAAGTAACATTTATGTTAAGAATTGGCGACAAAACAGTAGAATTTACTGCAAAAATAACTCAAGTAAAAATTGATTTTCCAAAAGATTATGAAGAAAATGGGTAATTTTTTTTAGTCATTCGGCGGATTTTACTCCAGTATGTACCTCTGAATTTATGACTTTTGCCAATATGCAAAATCAATTTAATGAAGCTAATTGTGAATTATTAGGTTTATCAATAGATGGTTTATACAGCCATATTGCTTGGTTAAGAACCATAAGAAATTTTTAATCAAGCAGTTAGAAGCGTTCTCTTTATTGATCCAAAAGAAACTATTAGAACATTATTAAATTATCTTTTAAGTATTGGAAGAAAATTTCAAGAAATTTACCGAATTTTAATTGCATTAAAAAACAGCAGTTGCTTGCCCAGCAGATTGGTATCCAGGTGATGAAGTTATTGTTCCGACCGCTGGCTATTGTGGTGTTGCAAAAGAAAGAATTGAAGATACTGAGGAATTAAGTTGCAAAGATTGGTTCTTTGTACTAAAAAATTAGATAAAGATTTGGTTCTAAATACTGTATTAAAAAAATAAATTACTAAAATTAAAAAATAAATAGGCGTGTTAATCGCATGCCTATTTATTTTTTTAAAACTGAAAATAAATAAACGGTTGTGCGCCTGAAGAAGCTGTTGCATAAACAATCCAAAAAACAAATCCTAGCAGAAGTGCTTTGATATAAATAGGTATGATATTAAAGCCTTTTTCTAATTTATTAATTCCATTTTCTGGGATAAAATGCCATACATATCCAAAAATCATTAAAAAAACTACATTTTTATAGCCTAATAGAATAGTTTGCCATTGGACTAAATTGAACTTTAAAGAAGAAATATTATCTACAATTTGAAAAGCAGTTTGAAAATCTTTTGCTCTAAAAAATAACCAACAAAAAATAACAAAATGGAACGTTAAAAGAACTTGAATTGTTTTTACAAAATTGTTCTTTGGCAACTTAATATATTGTCCAAAGAAACGCTCAACACCAAGTGCTAATCCGTGTAAAACACCCCAAAAAACAAATTTCCAGTTGGCACCATGCCATAAACCTCCAAGAAGCATGGTCATAAAAAGATTAAAATAAGTACGAATATTTCCTTTTCTATTTCCACCTAAAGAAATGTATAAATAATCTCTTAACCAAGAGGATAAAGAAATGTGCCATCTTCTCCAAAACTCAGTAACAGAAGCTGATTTATATGGCGTTCTAAAGTTAGGCGGCAAAGTAAAACCCATTAACAAAGCCAAACCTATTGCCATATCAGAATAACCAGAAAAATCACAATAAATTTGAAGCGTATATCCGTAAGATGCTAATAAGTTTTCAAAAGCAGAATAACTGTTTGGTGCATCAAAAATTCGGTCTACAAAATTGGATGAAATATAATCTGAGATTACCGCTTTTTTTATCAGTCCGCCAATGATTAAAAATAAGGCTTTATTAAAATCTTCTTTGGTAATTTTTAATTTCTCATAAATTTGAGGGATAAAATCACTTGCTCTTACAATAGGCCCAGCAACTAATTGCGGAAAGAATGAAACGAAGAATAAAAAATCGACAAAACTTTTTGTTGGTTCAAGCTCTCTTCGATATACATCAATAGTATAGCTTAAAGTTTGAAAAGTATAAAATGAAATTCCAACAGGTAAAATAATATCTGTAAAAGAAACATCTCCACTAAAAAGAATGTTGTAATTATCTATAAAGAAATTAGTATATTTAAAATAAACCAAAAGCCCTAAATTGATAACTAAACTCAATATCAAATAAAATTTTCGGTACCCTTTTTTCGTTTCTTCGAAAATAAGTTTAGATAAAGAATAGTCTAAAACAGATGAGAAAATAAGCAACCAAAAATAAACTCCGCTACATTTATAATAGAAAAACAAAGAAAAAAGAACAACATAAGTAATTCTAAAATAATGCGTTTTTTTTGATAAAATATAAATGAAATAGAAAATTAAAAAGAAGCCTAAAAACAATGCGCTATTGAACAACAAAGGCTGTTTTGGATTATAGACAAACCAATTTTGAATTATATCTAAGGATAAATTGCCAAAAATATTTTGGAACACATCTTGTATTTGAATTAGCGCTAACAAACTATTCTATCGTTTTAAAATTGTTGTACGTTTCCATTAACGCCTTAAAAAATAACTCCCCCTGTAATTCATATCCTTGCTTTGAATAATGCACTTTATCTTTAGACATAAGTCCTTTTTGAGCATTTGAATTTACGCTGTAAAGTCCACCCATATTTTTATACATATCCCAAACAGCATAATTATTTTTCTCTGCAAATTCTAAAATAGTTTTGGTATAACTTGCTACAAAAGTATTTGGATACTTTCTTTGAAAAAGTGACGGCGATGGCGTGGTAATTAAAATTTCAACCGAAGGATTTTGTTTCTTGATTGAAAGAATCATTTCTTCAAGTTGCTTATAAAAATATTCTGTTGCTAGTTTATCAAAACTTTCATTTGTACCTAACGAAATGACAACCAAATCGGCTTCAATAGCTTTTAATTGTTGAGAAAATAAAGGATATTTTAAATAATCTGAACATTTTGCACCATTAACGCCAATTGCACTGTAAACAATTCCCGAATTATTATTTTCTAAAATTATTCCGTTAAGAGAAAAGTTAGTTGTTATTTCATTTGAAATAATATAAATCTTATCTAAACTTTCTTCTGAATAATAATTATAGGAATATTTATCTTCGAAAATTGTTAGAGGAATAAATTCTGATTTAGTGATTTTTATCGGTTCTTTTTCGTCAGTAGGAATGCGTAAATTTTTCCCAGCTTGAATAGTATTTGAACGTAAATTGTTCGCTTTTTTAATTTCGGAAACTGAGCAATTGTATTTATCCGCAATAATTGAAAGTGCTTCACCTCTTTTTATTTTATGCTGAATTACTTTTGGTTTTGAAGATTCAATTACAATATTTTTAGCTGTTTTTGCTAAGTTGAAATTATTTTTTATTGGCGCTACAACTTTAATTGAATTAAAAACATATGATTTATCTCTTATATTCAATTCAATTACAAAATCATTTTTATCAGTATACAAAGCAATTCCGCTAAGTCCAACTGGCTTTTCATCGATTGGCTTTATATTTCTATAATTTGAAAAAGAAAGTGAACTCGAATATTTAACATAATTACTACCATTTGTACTTGCTAAATTATGAGGAAAACTAAAGCCTAAACCTGCATTTCCAAATTTATCTTGTAAAAGCGAACGCATTTTACCTGAAAATAAATCGGCTTGAATGTGCGAATCGCCAATATGAACAATTCTAACTTTGTTTTGTTTAGTGATTTCAACAGAATCTAATTTTTGTAAAAACCTTTTAATGGCTTTTGAGTTTTGAATTTCATTATTGAATTCAACCACAGAAACGGTATCAATACGCACCGAATCGACTTCAATTTCAGTAGAATCGGTTATGGTTTGAGCCAAAATAAATTGTCCAAAAATCAGATAAAAAAATAATACACTATTCTTCATAAATCATACTGTCCTTAACTACTTTAGCACTATCTTTTTTAAATATTTTCTTCGAAAACTTATTTACAGGTCTTATTTTCTTATACTTTTCAAAACCTTCATTAATCTGAGAAAAAATCATTTTTGCAACATCTTTTGCACCTCTAAAATTAAAATGCGTGTAATCTTTACTAGCTCTTGCAGGTTTTTCATCAACCCATGAAACCATTGAGCCGTCGCCACCCATTAAAGTATATAAGTTTACAAATGCCGATTGTGATTGTATAGCGTATTTCTTTTGAGCTAACATTAATGGAACTACAGCAGAGTCACTTTTCATTTGCATATCGTATTTGGTCGACTTATCGGCTGTTGAAATTACTAAAATTGAAACACCAGGAAAACATTCTTTTAAATGTGCAACCGCTTTATTCATTCGTTTTTCGTACCAAGAATAATTATGAGATCCATAATTTAGAACGTTTGTCCCATATTGTAATATGATTAAATCATATTGCAATTGTTCTTGAAATTGCCGCATTAGGCCAATATCAAACATAGATAATGGTAAACCTGAATTTCCTCTGCTTGAAAAATTATCTACATGAACTCCTTTTCCATTATCAAAATTAAAGCCATAAACAGGAATACTATCTGCTTTTTTGAAATTAATTTTTATTGTTTTTTGTCCGTTTGACGAAAGTGCCAAAGTATTTAATTTGCCCGTTGGTTTTAATTTTTTATAAATGGTATCAATTCCATTTACTTGATAAATTTTACCTTTTGTATTTTTAGATTTACCATAAAACAGGGTTGGATTTCCTAATTCTGAAGCATAACGTGTTTTAGTAGCTTTATATTTTACCCAAGAATCGTGCAACGTATCGTTAGTAAAAAACAAATGACCGTTTACACCAAAAGGACTAACAGGGTGTTTTATTTTTAAATAAGAATAGGTTTTCCAATTTGGAGAAAATTCGTGTAAAATTGAATTACGAGAAGAAGCAGATTCTGAAGTTATGCTAACAAAACCAACACCTTCGCCTCCAAATTTTTCTTGAAAATAGGTTCTAAAATCTTTCACAATCATGTCGCCATCAGTCATTGAATCTCCAAAATAGGCAATACGTACTTTTTTTGTTGGATTTTTTTCTAATTGGAAAAGCTTTTCGAAGAAAGAGACCAAAAATTGATTGCCTTTATATACTTCAAATGTTTCTGATGGAAACTTAACACCTTCGATAGCTTTAAAATCTATTTTTTCATTTACTAAAGTGTCTTTAATATCTTCTTTTTCAGCATCGGCAACAGCTTCTAAAAGTAAACTGTCGATAACTACATTTTCAGTTAACGAACTTCCTTCATCTAAAATTCGTTTTGGTAAAAATGTTTTGAATAGCAGAAATGATGCAGTTGCTAAAAGCAGTGCAAAAAAAGTCTTGAAAAAATACGGTTTTGATTGTTCCACTTTTATTTAGCAAAAATTACATTCTCTCAGGAACTTCAATTCCTAATAACCCAAATGAAGCTTTAATTATATTTCCTACTTTTTCAGATAATTGTACTCTAAATACTTTTTTACTAATATCTTGTTCTGGTAAAATAGGAACATTTTGATAGAATGAGTTAAACTCTTTTACCAATTCATACGTATAATTAGCAACTAAAGCTGGACTATGATTATGTGCTGCACTTTGAATCGTTTCTGGGAAAAGTTGAATTTGCTTAATTAATTCTTTTTCTTTTTCGTGTAATTCTATATCATTTGCAATAGCAACTGCTTTGTAATCAAAATTTGCTTTACGCAAAATAGATTGAATACGCGCGTAAGTATATTGAATAAACGGACCTGTATTTCCTGCAAAATCAACCGATTCTTCGGGGTTAAACATCATTTGTTTTTTAGGATCTACCTTTAACATATAATATTTTAAAGCTCCTAAACCAATTGTCTTGTACAAAGCTGCTTTTTCAGTATTTGAATAACCTTCTAACTTGCCTAATCCTTCTGAAATTTCTTGCGCTGTAGTTGTCATTTCAGCCATTAAATCATCTGCATCTACAACTGTTCCTTCACGTGATTTCATTTTTCCTGAAGGTAATTCTACCATTCCGTAGCTTAAATGAAATAAACTATCTGCCCATTCAAAGCCTAATTTCTTTAGAATTAAGAATAGAACTTTAAAATGATAATCTTGTTCATTTCCAACAGTATAAACCATTCCTCCAATATCTGGAAAATCTTTTACACGTTGAATAGCCGTTCCAATATCTTGCGTCATGTAAACTGCTGTTCCATCAGAACGCAATACAATTTTACGATCTAAACCGTCTGCCGTTAAATCAATCCAAACAGAACCATCGGCATCTTTTTCGAAAATTCCTTTTTCTAATCCAAATTGTACTACTTCTTTACCTAATAAATACGTATTGCTTTCGTAATAATACGAATCAAAATCGATACCTACACTTTTATATGTTTCCTCAAAACCATCATAAACCCATTGGTTCATTGTTTTCCAAAGTTTTATAACCTCATCGTCACCAGCTTCCCATTTACGCAGCATTTCTTGTGCTTCAAGGATAGACGGCGCTAACTTCTTAGCTTCTTCTTCCGTTTTACCTTGTGCTATTAATAAGGCAATTTCCTTTTTATAATTTTTATCAAATTCTACATAAAAATTTCCAACTAACTTATCTCCTTTTAATCCGGTAGAAGCAGGAGTTTGACCGTTTCCGTGTTTTTGCCAAGCCAACATTGACTTACAAATATGAATTCCACGGTCGTTTATAATTTGCGTTTTATATGCTTTTTTACCCGAAGCTTTAATGATTTCGGCAACAGAATATCCTAATAAAATATTACGAACGTGTCCTAAATGCAAGGGTTTATTTGTGTTTGGTGAGGAATATTCGACCATAATAGCTTTTTCTCCATCTTTTGGCGTTACAAAACCAAATTTCTCTTCCTTTTTAATTTCATTAAAGAAATCAATATAAAAAGTATTGTTTATTACAATATTTAGAAAACCACCTATTACATTAAAACGGGAAACTTGCGCTGCATTTTCTACTAAATAAGCCCCGATTTTAGTTCCAATTTCTAATGGATTTAGCTTCGCTCCGTTCGGTAATGCCTCGGGTCCTCTTAATTGCTTTACCAATGGAAAAACAACCATAGTAACATCTCCTTCAAAATCTTTTCTAGTTGCTTGAAATTCTACTTTATCTATAGATAAATCGAATAAACTTTGAACTGCTTTTTGAATGTGAATGGTTAATGTTTCTTGTAATGTCATTTTTCTTTTATTTTGAAGGGCAAATTTAATCTTTTTTTAATGATTAGTAAAAAATGATTAGTAATTAGTTTTATTTAAATAAAAAATGCGATTCTAAAGAATCGCATTTTTTGATGGATTTTTATCTCTAAAGCCTCGCTCTTACAAAACATTTGTTGTCAATTAATTTATTTATCTTGTTTAAATCTTGAGTCAAAACTTATCTCGTAAGCATTAACTACTTTGATATTAGTAGAATCATTATAATTAATAAAATCATCATCAATTATTTGTGTTGTTATCGTTGGAGATTTAGAATCCTAATCTTCTTGTAAATCATCTATATTGACTTCCTGAATAGTTATTGAGACAATACCTAAGAGAGTGTCTTCTATGCATTTCTCTCTTTGAATTCTATATACTATCATTTATGCTAGATTTCCAAATTCAAGTTTGTTTAAACAAAACTTTACTTCGTCAATTCCTGCGATTGTATCTAAAAAATTTTCAGGAGAGTTCTCTCCTAGAGAAAGATTTGGCTTTTTTAACCATCTTTGAAACTTATTATTTTCATTATTGAAAACCTCCGCACCATAGTCAATTAGTTCGGTTATTAATAAAATTAACTCGCTGTCCCTGCTGTCAAGCAAAGAATGATCACTTTTTTTCTTGTTATAAGTGTTTGAGGCAATCCAACTATTGCTAACATTAATTTTATCGGTCTATTTAATCTTTTGCTAATTATTTCTATAGAACCATATGGAATACCTTGCCTAATGATTCCTACACGTTCCATTTTGTTAGTCCAAACATATGTTTTGCTATCTGAAGTCAAGGTCCATTTTCTGGCAGTTAATCTCCTTTCAGAAGCCTTTTGAATACTTTTTTTTTAGTATCAAATGCTATCGTTTTTTTTACTGTTTGTTTCATGTTTACAATATATTTACTAAAAATATACAATATATTTGTTGTCCTAGTAAGAGTTTTGCAAATAACTTACCAACGAATAACAACACTTCCCCAAGTGAAACCAGAACCAAAAGCAGCTAAAACAACCAAATCTCCTTCTTTAATTTTTCCTTGTTCCCAAGCTTCTGTTAAAGCTATTGGAATAGAAGCTGCAGTTGTGTTTCCATATTTTTGGATGTTATTAAACACTTGATCGTCTGATAATTGAAATTTCTTTTGAATAAATTGAGAAATTCTCAAATTAGCTTGATGCGGAACTAGCATATCAATATCTGAAACTTCTAAATTATTTGCCTGCAAGCCTTCCTTAATAACTTCACTAAAACGTACCACTGCATTTTTAAATACAAACTGTCCGTTCATATATGGATAGTAACTTTCATCTTCAGGATTGTTGTCTGCAACAATATCCGTTATCCAACGTTTCCCCATTCCGGGTGCAATTAAGGCTAATTCTTCTGCATATTGTCCTTCTGAATGTAAATGAGTAGATAAAATTCCTTTAGATAAATCTTCTTCTCTTGAAAGTACAGCAGCTCCTGCACCATCTCCAAAAATTACAGAAACAGCACGACCTCTATCGGTCATATCTAAACCTGTAGAGTGCACTTCAGATCCAATAACAAGAATATTTTTATACATTCCAGTTTTAATATACTGGTCTGCAACAGAAATGGCATACACAAAACCAGAACACTGATTTCTTACATCTAAAGCACCAACGGTTCTTAAACCTAAATCGCGTTGTACTAAAACTCCTGGTCCAGGAAAATAATAATCGGGACTTAAGGTAGCAAAAACTACAAAATCAATATCTTCTTTCGCTAATCCAGAGCGTTCAATTGCAATTTCGGCAGCTTTTACACCCATGGAAGTTGTTGTGTCTTTTCCTTTTACAATATGTCGCCGTTCTTGAATTCCTGTTCGCTCTTGAATCCATGCATCATTAGTGTCCATAACTTTTGACAAATTATCATTTGAAACTATATTTTCAGGAACATAAAATCCGAGTCCACTTATTTTTGAATGATACATAAATTGTATTTTATTTAAATTGTCAAGTACAAATTTAAGAAATAATTAATATATACTACTATAATTATGAATTTGCTAATTTTAAAAGGTTTAAGTATAAAATATCGTTTGCGTTAAAATAGTTTTCTGCTTCAAAATATAAAATACCTCTTTCATATTTTGCTTCTATTATATAATTTTTTCCTCTATAATAAGATTTAACAACTTCTACTTTTAATTTGGATGCATCTACAACAATAAGTTCAAATGGGTAAACCAATAGAATATCAGAAGAATCTAGTCCAAAATATTTTGCAGAAATTTGATTTACATCTCCAAATAGTTTTGCAACTTCTACGTTCTGTTTTTTTTCAAATATTTCTTTTGGACTTCCTTCTTCAATAATTTCTCCATTTTTCAAGACTAATATTCGATTGGCGAAAGAAAGCGAATCTTCTATATCATGAGACCCAACAATGCAAGTAATAGCGTTAGCTTTAGCATAATTGAAAATATTTCTTCGCAAATTATTTCTTCTTGAATTATCAATATGACTAAAAGGTTCGTCTAACAATAATATTTCTGGTTCTAAAGCTAAAACTCTAGCTATTGCTACTCTTTGCATTTGCCCGCCACTCAAAAACTTAACATTTATATTAGAAAATTCGGTCATTTCAACTAAATGCAACAATTCCTTAATACGCTCTTGTTTTTTTTCGGGATAAAAGTTAGATAGGAATTTACCAATATTTTCAGAAACGGTAATATATGGCATCAAATCAAAATCTTGGGCTAGATACTTCATGAAAGAAACACCAGGAACTAAATTATATTTGGGCCCTAAAATTTGATTTTCATTCCAAAATATTTCACCTTCGTCAAGGTCATAAAGACCATAAATAACTTTTAAAAGTGTGCTTTTACCACAACCGCTTTCTCCTATAATTGCTATGTTTTCACCTTTTTTTATGGTGAAATTAATATTTTTTAGAATTGGTAACAAATCGTAAGAAAACGAAACTCTGCTTAAGGACAACATTTTTTTTACAAATTTACAAAAAACAAAAAAGACTGCAAGTAATAATTACAGCCTTTAATATATACTAGGAAAATTAATTATTGTCCAGATTCTTTTTGCGCATTTTCAATCATTTTTTCATTTGCGGTAATGGTAAACTCTACACGTCTATTTTTACTTCGTCCATCTTCAGTTTCATTGTCAGCAATTGGATCGGCAATTCCAAATCCCATTGTTGTAAAACGTGCAATATTAACACCTTTATTTGCTAAATAATTTTTGACAGAAGCTGCTCGCTGTTCTGACAAAATTTGGTTAGAATCAACATTACCAGTGCTATCTGTATAACCATAAATAACAATATCTGTATCCGCATAACTATTAAAGACAGGAACCAATTTATCTAAATTAGATTCTGCCTGTGTTGTCAATGTAGATTTACTTGTATCAAAACGAACTGCATTTTCACCTAAAACTAATTTGATTCCTTCTCCAACTCTTTCTACTTCAGCTCCAGGAAGCGCTTCTTGTATTTCTCTAGCTTGCTTATCCATTTTATTACCAATAAGTCCACCAGCAACTCCACCAACGGCACCACCTATTAAAGCACCTAATTGCGAATTGCCATCATTTACATTATTTCCAATAACTGCACCTAAAATTGCACCCGCAGCAACTCCAATTCCTGCTCCACGTTGTGTTTTATTTGTGTTTTTTACAGCTTTACAACTTGAAACTATTGTTGCTGCAAAAAAGATAAACGATAAACTATAAATTATTGTTTTTTTCATCTTTAAAATATTTTTAGTTAGTACTATTGTTTTTTATATTCATAAGTTACTTCTTTGATAGAACCGCCTACATTAATTTTATCTATTAAATCAAAACTAGTTTCGGTTACATTAGCAACTCTTAAAATGTAACCTTGCGTTACGTTTTTAGATTTATAATCCTTTAAAATTTTCATCACAAAATTACCTTCTTTATTTATATACCAAGTAATTGGTGAACTAAAAGTACAATTTGGATCGTTTAAGGTCATCGTTCCTTTATTGTTATTAGATATAAATTTCCAAGTACTTCCTATAAAACATTTAGAATCTGCTAAATTGAAAGAACTTATTTTGATATAATTAGAACCCGGAAAACTTACATTTGCAACCACCCAATCTCCTTTTATTATTCTTTCCGTTTTGTTATCCAATTTTGTATTAGTAAAAGATTTTGATTTACACCCAAAAATTAAAATAGAAAACAGAACAATTAGTATGCTTTTTTTCATAAATAAAATTTAAATTAACATTGGTTAAAATTAAGCTTAAAAATAAGGTATCACAAAGAAGTTGCTATTTTTTTTTGCCTTTAAAGCAGTCAATTTGTCAGTTAAAATGCAATTGGTACTCTATTTGTTTATTTAAAATTTAGAAAAATTTTAACTTAAAAAAATTAAATATGTCTTCAGGAAAAATTAATGTTTCAGTAGAAAACATCTTTCCCTTAATAAAGAAATTCTTATACAGCGACCACGAAATTTTCATGCGCGAATTAATTTCAAATGGAACCGATGCAACTTTAAAATTAAAACACTTAACAAGCATTGGAGAATCGGATGTAGAATATGGTGAACCTAAGATTGAAGTAAAAATCGATAAAGAAGGTAAAAAAATTCACATTATTGACCAAGGATTAGGAATGTCTTCTGAGGAAGTGGAAAAATACATTAACCAAGTTGCTTTTTCTGGTGCAGAAGAGTTTTTAGAAAAATATAAAGATACTGCCAAAGATTCAGGCGTAATTGGTCATTTTGGATTAGGCTTCTATTCTGCTTTTATGGTTGCTTCAAAAGTAGAATTGATTACTAAATCTTACAAAGATTTTCCAGCAGCACATTGGACCTGTGACGGAAGTCCAGAATTTACATTAGTGCCTCATGATAAAACAGATAGAGGAACCGAAATTATTTTACATATTGCAGAAGACTCCTTAGAATTTTTAGAAGAAAGAAAAATACGTGAGCTGTTAATGAAATATAACAAGTTCATGCCTATTCCAATTAAATTTGGAACTCGTAAAGAAAAAATTGAGCAGAAAAAAGGAGAATTTGTTGAAAGTGAAAACAAAGATGAAATTTTCACAGAAGTTGAAGTAGATAACATCATCAACAATCCAAATCCGGCTTGGACAAAACAACCAGCTGATTTATCTGACGAAGATTATAAAAGTTTCTACCATGAATTGTATCCATCACAATATGAAGAGCCTTTATTTAACATTCATTTAAATGTAGATTATCCTTTTAACTTAACTGGAATTTTATATTTCCCTAAGTTAGCCGCAGATATTCAAATGCAAAAAGACAAAATTCAATTGTACCAAAACCAAGTTTACGTTACGGATAACGTAGAAGGAATTGTACCTGAATTTTTAACAATGCTTAAAGGTGTTATTGATTCTCCAGATATTCCATTAAATGTTTCTCGTTCTGGTTTACAAGCAGATAGTAATGTAAAGAAAATTTCAAATTATATTACACGTAAAGTTGCCGATAAATTAAAATCTTTATTTACTGAAAATCGCGAAGATTTCGAAAAGAAATGGAACGATATTAAAATTGTATTGGAATACGGAATGCTTTCTGAACCAAAATTCTATGAAAAAGCAGGAGCGTTTACTTTATATCCAACAATGGATGGTAAATACTTTACTTTAGAAGAATTAAAAGAACTTACGAAAGATACACAAACAGATAAAGATGGAAAATTAGTTGTGTTATATGCTTCTAACAAAGACGCTCAACACAGTTATATTGAAATTGCAAGAGAAAAGGGTTACCAAGTTATCTTATTAGATTCTCCTATTATTTCGCATTTAATTCAAAAATTAGAAGCAGATAATGAGAACTTAACTTTTGCTCGTGTAGATGCAGAACATATTGATAAGTTAATTCAGAAAGAAGAAACACAAATTTCTAAATTGTCTGACGACGAAAAAGAAACTTTAAAAGGTGCTATTGAAACTATTGTACCAAAAGAAAAGTATTCTGTACAAATGGAAGCAATGGACAGTAAAGCTGCTCCATTTATGATTACACAACCAGAATTCATGCGAAGAATGAAAGAAATGAGTCAGTCTGGTGGTGGCGGTGGAATGTTTGGAATGGGAAATATGCCAGAAATGTACAATTTAGTCGTAAACACAAATTCTGAACTAGCAACTTCTATTTTAGCAAACCAAGACAACGATGCTAAAGCTGCGTTAGTAAAACAAGCTTTGGACTTAGCAAAACTTTCGCAAGGTTTATTAAAAGGAGAAGATTTAACCTCTTTTGTAAAACGTAGTTTTGAAACTTTGAAATAATCTCTTTTTTGTCAACCTGAACTTGTTTCAGGTTCTCAATAAATAATTAATATTTTATATGCTGGAATAAATTCAGCATGACAAAGATAAACCTGTAAAGACTTCAAGTTCTTTGCAGGTTTTCTATTTTAAACAATACTATAAATCATAAAATAGTGCGAAATACTTCCACCAAGAACAAATAAATGCCAAATAAAATGGTTGTACGGAATTCTTTTAGAAGCATAAAAAATGGTTCCTAAAGTATATAAAATTCCGCCAAGTACTAAGTAAAATAAAGTTTCTGCAGACATTAATTGCATTAATTGCTTGTATTCAACTACAGCTAACCAACCCATAATTAAATATATAATTAAAGATAATTTATCGAGCTTTCCTGTTAAAAAAAGTTTCATTACCAATCCCAATGCTGCAATTCCCCAAATTACTAAAAAAAGCGTCCAACCGGTAGTTTGCTCTAAAGTAATTAAACAAATAGGCGTATACGTTCCTGCAATAAGTAGAAATATTCCTATATGATCAAAAATTTGAGCTTTTTGTTTTTTCTTTTCATGTGAAATAGCATGGAAAACCGTTGAAGCCGTATAAAGTGCAATCAAACAAAAACCATAAATTAAAATACTTAACGTACTAAAATCATTTATATTTCTATTTTTAAGCAATAAAAATAATAATCCAAAAACACCCAACACAATACCAACCGCATGTGAAATTACATTTGGAAATTCTTCTTTATTGTTTATTTTTAGAGACATGCTGCAAAAATTTAGCTGTTTTATAAAGATACGAAAAACCTAAAAAAGAGTTGTTAAAATTTGCGTAAAATTAAAATGCTGTCTTTTTTAATTCCCAATTAAACCGCCTTCTTCTTTTTTGTCGTTATTCAATAAATTAGAATCTACTTTTGCTAACTTGTTTTTTGTTGGAATTTTATAATTCAACGTAAATCCAAATCGTCTGGTATCTGTTTTGTTTTTCAATAAAACAGCTGTTCCAACAGAGCCGAAACCTTGGCGATTTGTATTCAAAATATCATCAAAATTAATAGCAACAGACAAATTATCATTTAAGAATTTCTTCGAAAAAGTAAAATCTAAACTATGGCTGAAGGATTCTCGAGCTATAAAATAATAGTAATTCCCGTTTGGTGTAGTGTAATTATAATTTGCAATAAATTTAATGTCTTTTGGCAACAAAATTTGCGACATTAAATTAATAACCCAAAAACCTTTTGTGTCAAAATTGGGGATGTCGTGCAATTGATATCCTGCATAAACATATAAAAAATTAAGAGTATCTGGATTAATATCAAACTTCAAGGTTTCCTGTAAACCTTTAGTAAATAACATATAAGGAATTGGTAACCCAACATTGAAATTATGAACTTTTAATTCAGACACATTAATGCTTGTATTTAAAATAGCGTTGTTTGATTCAAAAACTCTATTTACGACTTGGTTTTTAGCCGAACTTACAGAATAACCTACAAAAACGTAATCGAAAGCACTTACTTTTACTTCAAAATTATCAAAAATAGTAGGTTGCAATTGTGGGTTTCCCGTGTATTCTACATTTGGATTTTGATAGTTGGTATTATTAGGATTTAATGCAGATGTATTAGGCAAACTTATTTTCTTATTATAGTTAAAGTTTAAAAATATTTGCGGCGAAAAATTGTATTGTGCGCTTGCATTTGGAAAAAACTTAAATTGCTTAAACGGAGTTAAGTTAGCTGTATCTGTGTTTCCTATAATAGAATAATCTTCCGCTCTTCCGCCTAAAATAAAATCAAAATTACTGTAGGAAGATTTCAATTCTACATAACCAGCAGCTGTTCTTCTAGTATAATCTAAATTTGTATTTCCAGCATTTTTTGCTTCAAATGCAAGATTATCTATCAATGTTCCAATACTTATTTTCCCTTCCTCTAAAATTTTAATTCCTTGAGAATAATCTATTCTAAAGTTTACATAATCTTGCAAGGAAGAGTTGTCTAAAACAGGAGCATTTGTAATGCGAGAATCTAAATTAAAATCAGAAGAATTGCGATTAAAATTAAAACGGAATTCTAATTTTTTAGTTACATCGTCAAAATATTTTTGGTAGGTAACTAGTGCATCTTGTCTATTGCTTATTGTCTTGCTAAAATCATCTGAATTAAAGCCAAAACCATTTGCTAAAGTATATGCATCGTTATTATTGAAATTTACGTCGTAATTGAATAATAATCTGTCTTTTTTTAAATCGAATTTTAAAGCCGATTTAACGTAGGTGCTTCTTCCTATTCTATCTGCATCTGTATCTGATAAAACTATGCTAGGACTAGATATTGGATTATTAATAACCGCAGACCATTGTGCACTTTCTCTATAATTTTGACCAATATTTATTTGCCAACCAAAATATTTATTTTTTGCATTTAAAAGTAAACTGTTATTAAAACGCGCTCTTGTTTTGTCATAACTTGTAAAATTTGCACCTGAAGAATACGTTGCGCTCAAATAGTTTTTTGCAGTTCTACTGGTCACGATATTTATAATTGCACCTCCAGAAGTTGCCGGAAACTCAGCTCCTGGCTGTGTGATTACTTCTACTTTTTCAATACTATTTGCGGGCATTCCTTCTAAAAAAGCATTTAATTCGTTAGAATAAATATTCAAAGGTCTTCCGTCTAAATATACTTCTAATTGCTTTCCTTGGTACAGCATTCCAGCAACATCTGAAATAATTAAACCTGGAAGTTTTTTTAATCCTTCTAAAACGGAACCAGAATTTAAATGCGCTTGTTCTGAAAAGTCAAAAATAGTCCTATCTGCTTTCTGCTCAATTGCTTTCTTTTTTTGAACAAGCGTAACTTCATCAAGTTCTACTTCTCTTTCTATTTTGCTTTCTTGAACCTGAGCATTTAAACTAATAACACTAAATGAAAACAATCCTATAATACTCCAAAACTTTTTTTTCAAAACTCTGATTTTTAAGTATTAGACTATTTCTTTTAATTTTGTTACAAAACAGCAGAAAAAATTAAAAAAATGTAGAAGTATGAATAACTTATAAAGGCTAAAATTCTAAAACAATATTTGCACCGTTAAAAATATTTTAACCCTTTTTTAAATTGCTAACTAAAAGAATAGTACACTAAAAAACAATACCGTTTTAAAAAAACTCCTATAAAATGGTTTAAAGTTTATTACTTTAACTATTCATAATTACCACCATGTATAAAGGCATTCCAATAGTAATATTTACAGGAAAAGTAACCGCTAAAGCCATAGGTATAAAAATTCCTGGATTTGCTTTTGGTACTGCAATTTTCATTGCCGCTGGAACTGCTATATAAGAAGCACTTGCAGCCAAAACAGTAAGGATAAATCTATCTCCTATAGAATCTGTAACAAACGAACTTAAATAAGCAAAAAGGACTCCATTAACCAAAGGAATAATTATAGCAAACAAGGTTGTAAAAGCACCATTTTTCAAAAAATCCTTTAGTTTATTTCCACAAACAATTCCCATATCTAAAAGAAAAATAGCTAAAAACCCTTTAAACAAATCATTTGTAAATGGCTTAATGCCCATTGCTTGTTCATCGCTCGCTAAAAATCCTATAACTAAACTTCCTAAAATTAATAAAACACTTCCATTTGTAAAAGAATGTTTTACAATTGCACCTAAAGATTGACTTTCGTTTATTGCGCTTTTCTTGCCATAAATTCGAATTAAAATAACCCCAACAACAATTGCAGGCGCTTCCATTAATGCCATTACAGCAACCATATGTCCGTTGAAAGTAATATTTTGCAGCTCTAAGAAAGAAATTGCAGTTACAAATGTTACCGCACTAACAGAACCATATGCTGCAGCAATTGCTCCTGAATCTGAAATAGATAATTTTCTCTTTAATATAAAAAAAACATAAACGGGAATAGTAATAGCTGCAAATATACCAAAAACAACACTCCAAATAATTTCCATTGAGAAACTACTATGTGCAAGCTCTTGCCCTCCTTTAAAACCTATTGAAAACAATAAGTAAATTGAAATAAATTTTGAAGAGTTTTCTGGTATAGCTAAATCACTTTTTAAACGAACTGCAATAATTCCCAATAAGAAAAACAATAAAGCTGGATTTGTTAAATTATCTAATAGTAAATTTAAATTCATTTTTTAAATTATTTTGCTGAAGCACGCTTCAATCTGTCGTTAATACTCATTCCTAAATTTTTATTTTCAAACCAAGTTGTAACAATAATATCGCCATCAAGTATGTCAGCTTGTAGTAGTGTTTTATATAAATTAGATGCCATTTCTTCAATATCTCCTTTTTCTGAAAGAACTAATTGTTGTTTGACTTTTGGATGAATAATAGAAAATTGATGGGCAATATAAACAATATTTTTCACACTTATTGTCTCTAAAAATAATGCTACATCCTTTACCACATAAAAAGGCGTTTTTGGTGCATAATGCTTATGAAACATTCCTGGTGTAATTGGTGTTTCAGAATCTTTTAAAACCGCTTTAATTTTTACTCTGCCTACTACCAATTCTATTTGCTCGATTGTTAATGCCCCTAGTCTGTAAATTACAGGCTCTCCTTTTTCAAATCCCACAATTGTAGACTCTAATCCCCTACTGCAGTCTCCACCGTCTAAAACAAAAGGCAAAGTTTCTTTAAAATATTTTTCGACGTGTTTTGCAGTTGTAGAACTTACTTGGTTAGAAGGATTAGCGCTTGGTGCTGCTAAAGGATAATCCAAAGTTTCTAATAATTCTAAAGTTAAAGAGTGATTAGGAACTCTAATAGCTACCGTATCCTTATTTGCAGTGATATAACTAGGAACTAAATCTGTTTTTGGAAGGACTAATGTTAAAGGTCCTGGCCAAAATGTTTTTGCTAATATTTTAGCTTTAATTGGCAAATTCTGCGCATATTTATACAATTCTCTTTCAGATTTAATATGCACAATTAAAGGATTTGTTGCTGGTCTGTTTTTAATTGCATAAATAGATTTAACTGCTTTTTGGGAATAAATAGAAGCTGCTAGTCCATAAACGGTTTCCGTAGGAATAGCTATAACTTCATTTTTATCTAACCATTTTTTTGCGGTTACTATAGATGAACTAATTTCCATATATTAAGGATTACAGTAATTACAATACATTGGATCTTCTTGTTCTATAAGATTTGGATACATTTTTGTTTCAGAAAAAGCACATTTTTTACACGTATATAAATGCGATAACGTACTTTTTGTTGGCAATCTACATTGTGAACATCTTAACCCGGAAATAACTTCTACAACATCAAAACCGGGAAAATTACAACTTGGGCATAATGATTTTAACTTCTGTATTACTTTTTTAGTAGTTTCCTGTATTACTTTCATTCGCGTTGGATTAAACATAGCGCGCATATCAGTACTTACGAAAACAAAAGGGTATTTTTCTTTAATTATTTTGAAAGATGAAATTAAATCTTCTTTATTAGTGATCCCTTTAAATAAAAATTCTGCATTTTTTAATGAAGATTGTAAAATAATTGCGTGACTAGGAAATTTTGCTTGTTCTGAAAATTCTATTAAATTTAATTCTGTAGTAATTTCTGCAGTATTATAATTTGTTTCCAAACTCAAAGTACGTGCAATAACTTCAATATTATTCTCTTTATCCAATAGCATAACTAACTCATCATTAGCTGCTGCAAAAAAAAGAGAAGGATGGGCCCCAAAAGAACCCTCGGTTGCAATAGCTAGAGTAAAGTTGTGCACTTCCATTGCAAGATTGCATTTTTTACGAAGGGTTTCTATTACACCATCTTCTCGTTCTACTTCTCCAGAAAAAGTTCCTAGTACATCTGTATCAAAAGATTGATTAACAAAACATTCCAAACCAAGCTCCTGCTCCAATAATGGTTGCATAACTTGTTCTTTACCGTGTTGCGTTGCAATTAAAATTTTTGTGGTTGAAAACATTAAACTTATTCTAGAATTTCTATTTCAATAGTTCCGTTAATTTTAATCTTTTTACCCTTTTTAGTCGCATCCTCAATTATTGAAGCCATCCTTATTTTAGAATTTTCTAATTCTGTTATTCGTTTTTCTGAATAATCAATATCCCCAATATTTCGTTCACTATTACTGAAAACTTCTAATTGGTGAAAACGAATTTTACTTGTTATCAATGAAAATAATACTTCTTTTGCCTCATTTGGAGAAAATTCTCCTTTTACCAATTTTACATTTGTTACATTTTCCATTTTTGTTGTGTATTTGATTTTTTTGCAATAAAAGTGATTAATAATAAAATAAGTAAACTAAGAACGGAATACTCTACAAAAATACTTGGGGAAGTTTCTACCGTTAATTTTAGTATTATTCCAACTATTCCAAGTATAATTAAATTGTATTTCATGGCTTTTGTATTATTGTCCTTGTCCCATTGAGAAAGCTTTTACGCCATCAAACTCATATAGATTTTCGGTCTTAATTACGTCGACTGTATTTGATAATGCATTGTTTAATAGAGCTATAATATCAAAAGGTTTAATGTTCTCCTCTTGTTTATTTGTAAATCTACATCTCCAATGGTCTGTACAAAATGTTTCGTCAAATCCATTTGGCCAAACTTTAATTCCTCTATTTGTAATCATTGATAGACTCAAGTTTTCAGTCTCAATACCTTTAATAAGAGTTCCAATCTCATTTGGGTCTAATCCGTCCCAATGCACAAAAACATCTACACCTAAAAGTTTTTTATCTTTCTTAGGCTTTCTAACATATTGGGGTAATTCTATAATTGCATTTTTAGGCGGCAAAACAGGTTGAAGTTGTTTTGGTAATTGTCCTAAATTTTCAATAACTTTATGTGCAAATTCTTTAGTTCCTACTAATTCTTGACTGTGTTCTTTTGAATAAATATCGCCAGTATGAAACCCATCTTCAATTGTTTTTAACCAAGCGTTCTGAATTTCAGTTGCTTTATCGTTAATTCCCATATGGTACAGCATCGAAACCGCAGCTTGCAACAATCCAGAAGGATTTGCTTTGTTTTGACCTGCTATATCTGGAGCAGAACCGTGAATTGCTTCAAACATTGAACATTCTAATCCAATATTTACGGAGCCTGCTAATCCAACAGAACCTGCTATTTGAGCCGCAACATCTGAAATTATATCACCATATAAATTTAAAGTAACAATAACATCAAATTGATCTGGATTATCTGCTAAAAAAGCAGTACCAATATCAATAATCATGTGGTCAGATTTAATTTCAGGATACTCTTTTGCAATCTCTTTAAACACTTGATGAAACAAACCATCTGTTTGCTTCATAATATTATCTTTAGAAAAACAAGTTACTTTTTTTCGACCATAATTTTTAGCATATTCAAAAGCATATCTAACAATTTTTTCGCAGCCTGGCCTACTAATTAGCTTTAAACACTGTACAACCTCATCTGTTTGCTGGTGTTCAATTCCTGCGTATAAATCTTCTTCATTTTCTCTAACAATAACAACATTCATGTTTGGAAAATTAGTTGCTATATAGGGTGCATAAGAAACGCAAGGTCTAATATTAGCAAATAAACCAAGAGCTTTTCTAGTAGTAACATTTAAACTTTTATAACCACCACCTTGAGGAGTAGTAATTGGAGCTTTAAGAAAAATTTTATTGTTTCGAATACTTTCCCATGAGGAAGATTCTATGCCAGAGGTATTTCCAGACAAATAAACTTTTTCACCAATTTGAATTTCATCATACTCTAAAGGAACATTAGCAAATTTAAAAATTTCTAAAACAGCATCCATAATTTCCGGACCTATTCCGTCTCCTTTTGCAATTGTGATTTTTTTCATATTATTGGTTTTTTATTTAACTCTGCAAAGTTTATATTTTTTTTACATAAATTTTTATTTATATTTGTAATGAATTACATAAAAAAAATTTATGAATTACACCTTACACCAACTCCAGATATTTCTTAAAATTACAGAAACAAAAAGTATTACAAAAGCTGCAGAACAGTTACATCTGACACAGCCAGCCGTTTCTATTCAATTAAGAAACTTCCAAGATCAATTTGATATTCCCTTAACAGAAGTTGTGGGGAGACAATTATATGTAACTGATTTTGGTTATGAAATAGCCAAAATAGTACATAAAATAAACAACGAAGTTAAAGAAATTCAAAATAAAACATTATCGTTTAAAGGGCAATTAACAGGGCGATTAACTCTCTCAATTGTCTCTACAGGAAAATATATAATACCCTATTTTTTATCTGATTTTTTAAAAATTAACCAAGGTGTAAAACTCAATCTAGACGTTACTAATAAATCCAAAGTCTTAAAAAGTTTGAGAAAAAATGAAGTAGATTTCTCTATGGTATCAATTTTACCAGAAAATTTCTCAATTTACAATGAAGAATTAATGGAAAATAAACTTTTTTTAATTGCAAATAAAGATTTCAACATAACTGAAAAGATGTACCAACCAGAGTTTTTAAATAAACTCACCATGATTTACAGAGAAAATGGGTCGGGAACAAGGTGGAAAATGGAACGCTTTTTTGAAAGCTACAATTTAAAAATTACAAATAAATTAGAATTAACTTCAAATGAAGCCGTAAAGCAAGCTGTTTTAGCTGGTCTGGGCGTTTCAATTATGCCTTTAATTGGTTTAAAAAATGAATTATTGAACAACGAACTTAAAATTATTCCTTTAAAAGGCTTGCCCTTAAACACAAATTGGAACTTAATTTGGCATAAACAAAAATCATTATCACCCGTTGCAAATGCATTTTTAGATTTCGTTAAAAAAAATAAAATACAAATAATAGAAACTAAATTTAAATGGTATGAAAAATATTAGTAACTAAAAAAAGAGTAATGTCGAAAAATGAAATAGTAAAAGGTGTTTTCCTAGTAGCTTTAGGTGCATCTAGTTATGGAATGCTGGCAACATTTGTAAAATTAGCCTACTTAGATACTGAAAAGTTTACGACGGCGGAAGTTACAACCTCACAATTTGTTTATGGAATTTTAGGAATTCTTTTAATCAATTTGTTTCAAAAAATTAATAATAAAAGAGAAATTGTCAAAGCAACGCCAAAAAATATTTATAATTTAATACTCGCCGGAACTTCATTAGGTACAACAAGTGTATTTTATTATTTATGTGTAAAGTATATTGATGTTTCTATTGCTATCGTTTTATTAATGCAAACTGTTTGGATGGGCGTTTTACTAGAATGGATACTAGACAAAAAAGTACCTTCTAAACAAAAAGTAATTGCCGTATTTATTGTTTTAACAGGAACTCTTTTAGCTACAAATATTTTATTTAATGCTGTAGAAATAAACCTTACAGGAATTTTTTGGGGAATATTAGCTGCCACATCGTTTACAACAACAATGTTTACGGCAAATAAAGTAGCGCTTAATGTTTCATCTGCGCAACGTAGTTTGTTCATGTTATTAGGAGGTGCAATAGTTGTTTTAATTTTTAGCCTTTATACGCAAAATAGACCTTTTAACTTTGCAATTTTTGTAAAATATGGAATGTTTTTAGCACTTTTTGGAACCATAATTCCACCACTGCTTTTAAATGCAGGTTTTCCAAAAACAGGAATTGGCCTTGGAAGTATTGTTTCTTCTATAGAATTACCTATTTCCGTATTAATGGCCTATTTTTTATTAAATGAAACTGTAGTTTTTTCTCAATGGATTGGAATTCTTTTAATCCTTACTGCAATAGCGATAATGAATATTAATTTTAATAAAAAATAGTTCCTTAATAAAATTTTAGATAAATTCGTAACAAATTTTTTTGTATGGCTTTACCTTGGCATCAATATTTAATGGGAATCATTTATATTTTGGCGGGACTAAATCATTTTAGACAACCACGTTTGTATCTTAAAATTATTCCACCTTATTTGCCAAATCCTAATTTGTTAAACAAACTTAGTGGTGTAGCAGAAATATTATTGGGAGTTTTAGTATGTTTGTTATTTACATCTAATTATGCAGCTTGGGGAATAATTGCGTTATTAATTGCAATTTTTCCTGCTAATATTTATATGTTTCAAAATAAAAAAGCGGCTTTAGGTTTACCAAAATTGCTTCGATTATTACGATTACCATTGCAGTTAGGGTTAATTTATTGGGCATTTCAATACACTTTTTAATATGTTAGATTACTTTCCAAACGAAAAAATAATTTTAGATCTTCCAGATGCTATTTTTGAATATTATCCTAATTTTTTAAACGAATTAAAAGCAACAGAAATATTTCAAAATTTATTAAACGAAACACCTTGGCAACTCGATAAAATTACCGTTTTTGGCAAAACCTACTTGCAACCTAGATTGACTGCTTTGTATGGAAATGAAGGCAAGCCCTATTCCTATTCAAAAATTATAATGCAGCCAAATAAATGGAGTCCTATTTTAAGCCATTTAAAAACAGAAATTGAAGAAATAGCAAACCATACTTTTACTACTACACTTATAAATTTATATAGAAACGAGAAAGATTCTAATGGTTGGCATGCTGATAATGAAAAAGAATTGGGCAGAAATCCAATAATTGCTTCTTTAAGTTTGGGCGAAGAACGCGTTTTTCAATTAAAACATAACACAAAAAAAGAATGTAAAAAATCAGTTTTATTACAACATGGAAGTTTATTGATAATGCGAGAAAACTGTCAAATTTACTACAAACATCAAATTCCAAAAGCTACGAAGCCAAAAAAAGAAAGAATAAACCTAACATTTAGACAAATTCTGTAAGTCAATTAAAAAAAAACCCTATTCCTCTTTTTTTTAATTAATATTTTCGTTAATATTGACAATCATAATAACTAAAAATAAAATAACTTTTTCATCTGATGAAAATTAAGGTAACAATTGAATTAAACAACGAGACTATATTAAAAGTTGTTAAAATGGCCCTAGAGGAAAAAAAACCCTTTGGAGTCCTAAAAGAAAAGTTTGATCTTTCCGAAAAAGAATTAACGGAAGTTATGCGCAAAAACTTAGACAAAGAAAAGTTTGAAACGTGGAAAGTAAAAGCACTTGCAAGTAAACCAAAACCAAAGCCGTTAAAATTCAACACTATTGAAGAAGACGATTTAGATAGTAAATATTACATAAAAAATAAATTTGAATAAAACACAGCTCTTGATTCTTTCAAGAGCTTTTTTTATAATTAAAAATGTAACAAAAAAATCTGTTTTTATACTTATATGTAATTCAATATTTTACAAAAATGAAAAAAATAATTTTATCTCTTGCTTTAGCAACATTCTTTTGGAGTTGTAAAACAGCTCAAACTACTGCAAAATTAGATTTAGTAGATGTATCAATTGACTTGATAAACGTTAAAGATGACAAAGTATTTGTAACCATCAATACGCCTGTTTTTACAACAGAAACTACAACTTTCAATATTCCAAAAACAGTTCCTGGAACTTACTCTGTAGATGATTACGGAAGGTTTATTGAAGACCTTAAAGCTTATGATGCGAAAGGAAATGGTTTACGTGTAACAAAAAAAGACGAGAACTCTTATACAATTTCAGATGCTACTAAACTTACAAAAATAACGTATTTAGTAAACGACACTTTTGATACAGAAGGTGGCGGAGGTTTCGGAAAAAGTGAAGACATATTTTCACCTGCTGGAACAAACATTAAAGCTGGCGAAAACTTTATGTTAAATACACATGGTTTTGTAGGCTATTTTTCTGATAAAACAGAAACTCCATATAAAATGACTGTTACACATCCAGCAAATTTACTTGGTGTTTCTGCAATGACAGATATGGATAATACAGATACTAAAGATGTTTTCAATAGCTCAAAATATGCAACTTTAGTGGAAATGCCATTAATGTATTCTAAGCCTGATTTCACTTCATTTATGGTTGATGATATGGAAATTATTATTAGTGTGTATTCTCCAACTGGAAAATATACTGCTAAAGACATTACTCCAAACATGGAAACAATGATGAGAGCGCAAAAGAAATTCTTAGGAGCGTTTGATTCCACTAAAAAATATGCAATCTTATTATATCTTTCAGATGTGAAAGCGCAAGATGCAAAAGGATATGGAGCATTGGAACACCCAACTTCCACAACGGTTGTTATGCCAGAAATGATGGGATTAGAAATGCTACAAGAACAATTGAAAGATGTTGTTTCGCATGAATTTTTTCATATTGTAACACCTTTAACGGTTCATTCAAATGAAATTCAATATTTTGACTTTAACAACCCACAAATGTCAGAGCATTTATGGATGTATGAAGGAGTAACAGAATATTTTGCAAATTTATTTCAAGTAAATCAAGGTTTAATTGATGAAACGGAATTTTTTGAAAGAATGTCTCAAAAGATATTGCAAGCAAATCAAATGAACGATAAAATGAGTTTTACTAAAATGAGTAAAAACGTTTTGACTGCACCATATAAAGAGCAATATATTAATGTCTACCAAAAAGGGGCATTAATTGCAATGTGCATCGACATTATCATTAGAGAAGAAAGCAAAGGACAAAAAGGTATTTTAAACTTAATGCAAGATTTATCTAAAGAATATGGAAGTAATAAAGCATTTAAAGATGATGAATTATTTAATAAAATTACACAATTAACATATCCATCTGTTGGCGAATTCTTAAAGACATACGTTGCTGGAGAAACGCCTATTCCTTATGTAAATTATTTTGCAAAAATGGGAATTACAGAAGCTAAAATTGAAGTTGCAGGAAATCCATTCTTAAAAGGACAAACTCCTTATATTACGGTTGACCCAACTACAAAAGAAATCATGATTTTACCATCCATTGAATTAAATTCGTTCATGACAACTCTTGGTTTACAAAATGAAGACAAAATTTTGGCTGTAAATGGAACTAATTACAACTTGGACAATATTTATGATTTAGTTTTGGGAAGCGCAAACTGGAAGGACGGCGAAGACATGACTATTAAAATTAAAAGAAACGGCAAAGAACAAGAATTAAAAGGTAAAGTAAATATGCCTAAAGAAATTCAAGAAGGATACCAGTCTACAGACGCTTCTAAAAAAACACTTAGTGAAGCATGGTTAAAAGGTTAATGTTAAAAAAGATTTAATACCACTTATAAATTATAATCCTCCAGACACTTAGTTGTTTTGAGGATTTTTTTCTTTATTTTGCAAAAAAATTACTATTTATGCACAATGCTCCTTATTTTACAGACGACACAATTGTATTCGGTCTTTTAATGTTACTATTAGGTTTTGTATTTTATACTTCCGCAAAAGAAGAAGGCTTTTGGAAAAAATTCTACAAAGTAGTTCCTGCACTACTAATGTGTTATTTATTACCAGCAATTTTTAGTTCTTTAAATATTATTTCTCCAGAATGGATTGAAGTAAGCGATAATGGAGAAAAAACCATAAAAGAATCCTCAATATACTTTATAGCTAGTAGATATCTATTGCCCGCAGCATTGGTATTAATGACTATAAGTATCGATCTTAAATCGTTATTCAATTTAGGACCAAAAGCCCTAATTGTATTTTTGGCAGGAACAGTTGGTATTATTCTTGGAGGACCTATTGCGATATTAATTGTTTCTATATTTTCTCCTGAAACAGTTGGAGGAAAAGGCTTTGATGCCGTTTGGAGAGGCCTTTCTACACTTGCAGGAAGTTGGATAGGCGGAGGAGCAAATCAAACTGCTATGCTAGAAATATTCAAGTACAATCAAGAAAAATATGGCGCAATGGTATTAGTAGACATTGTTGTCGCAAATATAGGAATGGCATTTTTATTATTTGGAATTGGTAAAAAAGAAGCAATTAACAAATGGTTAAAAGCAGATAACTCTTCTATTCAAGAATTGCAAAATAGAGTTTCAGATTATCAAGAAAGCGTAAAAAGAACTCCTTCTTTAAATGATTATATAATTATTACTGCAATTGCATTTGGAGCTGTAGGGTTATCCCATTGGGGAGCGCAACTATGTGCTTCGTTTTTTTCCAGTACCTTTGAAGTAGTTAATGACCCTAAAAGCTTTGCTTCAACTTTTGGAGGAAAATTCTTTTGGATGATAAGTATTGCCACAATATTAGGAATTTTACTATCCTTTTCACCTCTGAAAAAATATGAAGGAGCTGGAGCAAGTAAAATAGGAAGTGTTTTTATTTATATTTTAGTTGCCTCAATTGGCATGAAAATGGATTTAGGATCTGTTTTAGAAAACCCAGGTTTAATTGCAGTAGGAATAATTTGGATGCTTATTCATTTTATCATTATTTTTGGAGTAGCAAAATTAATAAGAGCGCCCTACTTTTTTATAGCCGTAGGAAGTCAAGCTAATGTTGGCGGGGCTGCTTCTGCACCAGTTGTAGCATCTGCATTTCATCCTTCTTTAGCTAGTGTAGGAGTATTATTAGCAATATTTGGTTATGTAGCTGGAACTTATGGCGCTATTTTATGTACTTATTTAATGGAAACTGTATCACCAAAATAAAATTATACTACTAAAAAAATGAAAAATTTTTTACTTTTAGGAATTAGCCTATTTACTATTATTGCATGTAATAATAACGACTCAAACAAATCTAATTTACACCTTACTGGAAATATAGAAGGTTTAAGTCAAGGAAAATTATACATCCAAAAAATACAAGACACAACTTTTGTCGTTATAGACAGCATTGAAATAAAAGGTGATTCAAAATTTGAAAGCTTTTTAAATATTAACGAACCGGAAGTATTATATTTATATTTAGACCGAGGTCAAAGCAACTCTTTAGATAATGAATTAATATTTTTTGCAGAACCTGGAAAAATGAATATCGAGACCTCCTTAAAAAGTTTTTTTGCAAACACCAAGGTTACGGGTTCAAAAAATAATGATTTATGGAATGAATATAAAAAAATTAACAACCAGTTTAAGGATGAAAATTTAAAACTTATTGCATTAAGATTACAAAACAAAACACCAATAGACAGTATTGAAAAAGCTTTTGAGCGATTAAAAATTAGAAAATATAGATTTGCTGCTAATTTTGCAGTTACCCACGCAAAACACGAAATAGCACCTTATATTGCTGTTTCTGAAATAGCAGACATTAATATTTCTTTTTTAGATTCCATACAAAAGCATTTAGCACCTGAAATTGCAAAGTCTAAATATGGAAAAATGCTAGACGAACATATTAAAGAAAGAAAATTTTCAGAATAACTAGGTGTCTTTAACAAAACAAACTTACTTAATAAGTGAAAAGCAGTTTTTAGAAAAATCTAAAAACTGCTTTTTTATTTCAAAATTTCTTTTTTATCCTGTAAGGTTTTCAAAACCTTGTAGGTCTTAAAATATCAAAATAATACCTTCAAGGTCGAAAAACATCTTATGGAACAATCAAAATAAGTTGTAATAATACCATGGGATTGTTTAGTTACTAAATGTGGTTGATTTTTTTACTCAATAGTCAAAGAAACTGTAAGATTACACCAGAAGAATTAGGTATATGCCATTTTAAGCTGTACTAGAACATTATATTCTGGTTAACATGATAGTACTTTGGAATAATTCAAATCCTAATTAAGAAACCGTAATGCAGGTTGTTGCTTTTGTTGTTGTTGTTATTTTTTTAAACTTCGGAAAAAATGGCGTATTTTTAAAAGAATGCCAATAGTGTAGTGCAAGATTTAAAAACGGATCAAATTCAAAACTTGGGGAGAAATTAAATATTTTCGATATTTGCTAATTAAAAAAAACTTGCGGGAGAATCGAAAAACTAGTTTTGATTTTATAACTAATTTTTTAATTACAAAATGTCCGTTTAACTTTAGGTCAACCTCTTTTTGTAATCTTTTATAAAAGAAAAAACCATCACTAAAAGTGATGGTTCTAATTTGAGCCGGCGGAGGGACTCGAACCCACGACCTGCTGATTACAAATCAGCTGCTCTAGCCAGCTGAGCTACGCTGGCAACTCAAATTTCTGATGCAAATATAGAGGAGTTTTTTAAATCTACAAATATATTTTCACTTTTTTAATGAATTTTTTTTATTTTAATTCGTTTATTTTAGCAACTATTTGATTTGCAACAGTTTCGTATTCTGCACGAATTTGCTTGTAATGTGCTTTTTTGTTTTCAACTTTTCTATCTCTAATTTTAGAAACGAAATTATCGTAATTTTCATAGATATTATCTATTATAAGATCACTACCTTCTGATGGTTTCCCTCCGTTTGTCATTTCCCAGATGTAAACTATGTTTACTAGATCCCCTAATACGTAGTTGATTTCTTTTTTCAAGTTTTTAACGCTTGCCATTTTGTTCTTGTTTTAAAATTTAGGCAAAATTACATAATATTTTGACAGTATCGCTTTTTTAAATAGAAATTTCTAATACTGTAGCATTTCCGTTTAACAACAATTCTTTTATAATTGCAGGAATTAAAACAGTATCTCCTTTATTATATTTAAAAACTACGCCATCCATTGTTACAGTAAAGGCACCTTCTGTACACATTAATACTGTAAAAGCTTCTTTACTTTTTTTCCAACTATATGCTCCTTTTAAAGGAATTATATTTGTTGTAAAATAAGCATTCTCAATAACTGAATTATTCTCATTTAATACCCTAGGATAGTTGACTAAGGAATTAACGGTTTCATAATTTATTGCTTCAAGGGCTAGTTTTGTGTGTAACTCTCTGCTATTCCCATTTGCGTCAACTCTATCCCAATCGTAAATTCTATAGGTTACATCGCTTGTTTGTTGAATTTCAGCAATTATAATTCCTGCGCCAATTGCATGTACAGTTCCTGTTTCTAAAAGAAAAACATCTCCTTTTTCAACTTTAATTTCATTTAAAATAGTAACTAGACTGTTATTTTTTAAATGCTTTAAATATTCTTCTTTATTGGATTTTTCTTTAAAACCTACTACAATTCTAGCATCCTTATCAGCCTGCATAACGTACCACATTTCAGTTTTTCCAAAAGAATTATGCCTTCTTTTCGCTAATTCATCATTTGGATGCAGTTGAATAGATAAATCTTGGCGTGCATCTAAAAATTTAAATAATAAAGGAAATTCTAATCCATAAATATCTAAAACATTCTTTCCTAAAATCTCTTCTGGATATAATTCTATAATCTCATTTAAATTTTTTCCAACAAAAAAACCACCATTAGCTATACTAACATCATCAGAAACAGTAGAAATTTCCCAGCTTTCGCCAGCATTATCTATTTCTATTTTTTTGTTCAAAAAAGTGTGTAATTTTCTTCCGCCCCAAATTCGTTCTTTAATAATTGGGCAAAATGTAATGGGATAAAATTTCATTCAGTTAATTAAATGTTATAAATATACGATAGGCTTACTTAGCAGTTTCTAGAAAATAACCTTAGACTCTTAAGTTACTTTGTTTTTTAATTATTAACCTAATTCCCACTATATGTTACAAAGTTTCTAGGTGTTTCGTAAAGTGTAACTTCTAGAGTAATATCGTTTGAAATATGTGTTCTTAATTTATTCCAAATCACCACAGCAATATTTTCTGCTGTTGGGTTTAAATCTTGAAAATCAGGAACATCTAAATTTAGGTTTTTATGGTCAAAAGCATTTTCAACATGTTCTTTTATTAAATCTGCCAAAATTTTAACATCCATAACAAAACCAGTTTCTTGGTCGATTTCACCATTAACACTCACGATTAACTCGTAATTGTGCCCATGGAAATTTGGATTGTTGCATTTTCCGAAAATAGTATTATTTTTTTCATCAGACCAATCTTTTCGATATAATCTATGCGCTGAATTAAAATGTGCTTTACGCGAAACAGTTACTTTCATATGTATCTAATTATTTTTTTAGTTCACTTGGTATCCCATTATCTTCCTTAATGTTTGCTCCCACAAAATTCCTGTCAATGGCACTTTTACGTTGATTTAAATTTTGTGACTTTCTAAATAATGGTAAAATTTATCAAATATTATTTTAAACCAAACGGTGTAGACTTCTGCATTAACAATCATATCTTCTTTAATTGCATCAATATGCATCCATTTCCAATTTGCAGCTTCTTCTAAATTTAGGCTTGGCTCGTTTTCAAACCTACCAATCATTACGTGATCTAATTCATGCTCTGTTAATCCATTATCAAAAGGGGCTTTGTAAATAAAATGAAATAATTCTGTTAACGGAACTTCAAAACCCATTTCTTCAAATAATCTTCTCTTCCCAGCTTGAATATTTGTTTCTCCCTCTCGTTGATGACTGCAACAAGTATTTGTCCATAATAACGGTGAATGGTATTTATGTGAAGCTCGTTGTTGTAACATTACTTCGTTTTTATCATTAAGTATGAAAACAGAAAATGCACGGTGTAAAACTGCCTTTTCATGCGCTTCCATTTTATTCATAAACCCAATTGGTTCATCATTTACATCAACTAAGATTACTTTTTCTTCAATCATAATAATACTATTTTTCAAAAATACAAAAAAAAGGAGATTTAAGAGTCAAAAGAAATAATTTGTATTATGTTTAACAATTTTTCACAAGGCCTTATTTTAATTTTTAAATTATCAGTTTTAAACTATTAAACACCAATACTACATATTTTTGCAATCTATATTTATATTTATCGTATATTTGCAGAAATATATTTAGATAAATAATTTACAATCACTTAATTATTAGTAGTTAATACTTATTTAAACATATTTTTATCACTTAAATTTTAACTTAAATCACTAATTTATTTAATGGCTAGACCTCAAGAAACTTTCAACAAAAAAGAAAAAGAAAAACTTCGTTTAAAAAAGAAACAAGAAAAATTATTAAAAAAAGAAGCTCGTAAAGCAAATCCTAAAGCGAGTGGAGAAGACATGTATGTATATGTTGATGAAAACGGACATCTAACAAGTACACCTCCAGACCCTTCTAAGAAAATAATTGTTGAGGCAGAGGATATAGAAATTGGTATTCCTAAAAGAGAAGATATGGATGAAGTACCAACAGACCGTAAAGGTACTATTGATTACTTTGATACTTCTAAAGGTTTTGGTTTTATTAAAGAAATAGATTCTAACGAAAAATATTTTTTCCACGTTAATGGATTAATTGATGAAGTAAAAGAAGGAAACTTAGTTACTTATGAAATTGAAAAAGGAATGAAAGGAATGAATGCTGTTCGTGTAAAGAAAATATAATTTACGATACTTATTATATACAAAAAGCTACAGAAATGTAGCTTTTTTCTTTTATAGACTTTCTTTAATTTTTAAAGCACATTTTTCTCCATCTATTGCCGCTGAAATAATTCCACCAGCATAACCAGCTCCTTCGCCGCAAGGATAGAGTCCTTTAATTTGAACATGCTCCAAAGATATTCTATCTCTAGGAATACGAACTGGAGAGGAAGTTCTACTTTCTGGCGCATGTAAAATGGCTTCATTAGTAAAATACCCTTTCATAGATTTTCCAAATTGCACAAAACCTTCTCGCAAAGTATTGGTTAAAAAATTAGGAAATACTTCTCCTAATTCTACCGAAGTTGTTCCTGGAACATAGGATGTTTTTGGAATGGAAGCGGAAACTTTACTTTGGGTAAAATCTATCATACGTTGGGCAGGAGCTTTTTGGGTTTTACCTGCAACTTGCCATGCCTTTTGTTCTATTGCTTTTTGAAATTCCATTCCTGCTAATGCCCCAAATTTTGCAAAAGGCTTGAAATCCTCTAACCTTAACTCCACTACAATTCCAGAATTTGCAGTTGCTTGATCTCTTTTGGATGGTGACCATCCGTTTGTAACTACTTCTCCAGGACTAGTTGCACATGGCGCAATGACTCCACCAGGACACATACAAAAAGAATAAATTCCGCGTCCAGCCACTTGTTTTACAATTGAATAAGGTGCTGGAGGTAAAAATTCTCCTCTATAATCGCAAGAATATTGAATACTATTTATTAATTCTTGTGGATGTTCTGCACGAACTCCTAATGCAAAAGGTTTTGCTTCTATATAAATTTGTTTTTTATCTAATAACTCAAAAACATCACGAGCAGAATGACCTGTTGCTAAAATTAACTTATTTGCATTTATTGTCGAGCCGTCTTGAAGAACAACTCCGTCTACTTCGTTATTTTTGATTAGAATATCGATAACCCGTTTTTCAAACAAAACTTCTCCTCCACATTCTATTATTTTTTCTCTAATATCTTGAATTATTTGTGGCAATTTATTAGTTCCAATATGCGGATGTGCTTCTACCAAAATTTCACTAGAAGCTCCAAACCCAACTAGCAACTCAAGAATTCTATCTACATCGCCTCTTTTTTTAGAGCGTGTGTATAATTTCCCGTCAGAATAAGTACCCGCACCACCTTCGCCAAAACAATAATTTGAATCTTCGTTAACAATATGTTCTACATTAATTGCTTTTAAATCGCGTCGACGACCACGAACATCTTTCCCTCTTTCCAAAACGACTGGTTTTAACCCTAACTCTATTAATTGGAGAGCTGCAAATAAACCTGCAGGACCCGCACCAACAACTATTACTTCCTGCCCATTCGCTACATTTGGATAGTTTGGTAATTCAATTTTTGATGCAACAAATGGTTCTCCCATAAGAAAAACATTTGCTTTTATATTGAATTTAATGGCTTTTTGTCTTGCATCAATAGATCGTTTTACTACAATAACTTTTTGTATTTCTTTTGGAGCAACTTGAAATAATTGGGCAACGTGCTTTGTTAACAAAACTTCGTTAGCAGCTACTTCTGGGGAAACTTGAAATTGAAATTCGCGAGGCATTTTGATCTAATGTTAATTTGTTAAACTCTTGATTTGTTTAAAACCATACAAAAGTAGTAATTTGACAACGGACTTTGTAACTTTGTACAACAAAACCAATTTTAACTAAACATAGAAATGCGTAAAATAAAATTAATTTGGGATTTTAGAGGAGAAGCAGCAGCAAAAACTGCCAAACACCACGAAATACATTTAAAAGAATATTTAGAAATAGAAAAATATATTTTAAAAATAACTGGCTTTGAAATTATAAATGAAGCACATACTACTGCCTATTTAGTTGTAGAAGAAAAAGACATGATAACCTTTAGAGATATTCTGAAACCACACAGAGCAGAAGTTTACGAAAATTAAAAAAAAAAACCGATTAGAATTCTAATCGGTTTTTTTTTATTATTTCGTCCAGTCAAAATTGGTTACGTAGGTTAATCGAATAGTTGGGTTATCTTCCTGAATTGTGTTAGAAAAATTCCATATTTTTTGATGAATATAATTCAATTGCAATTGATGATTAGCGTTTAAATTGTAACCTAAACCCGCAATAATTCTATTTTGGTTTAAGAATGTTTTACCAGCGTTTGAACCAATATTCAAAAATACTTCGTCTCCTAAAACCGCAAAAAGCTTCGGTTTTTCATCAACTTTTGTTAAAGTATAATTAACTAAAAACATATAACGAACTCTGTTTCTGTATTCGTAATGGTCTATTTCAAAATTATTCGTTAAACTATTTCTTTTTGCAATTCCTACAAATCTATTTTCATCTCTTAAACGATGAATAAATTTAGAATCACCTTTAGAATGCGTGTACGTTCCTTGAATCCAAACATGATTTTCTGGACTTGTAATTTTGTTTAATACAGGATTCCCATAAGAATAAGTCTCATAATGTGTAAACCCAACACTTCCTGTGAATTTTGAAGTAAATTTATAATCTAACGATGGACGAATAAACCATTGTTGTTTTTCCGAAAAACCATTCGCATAACGCATCGTTGCCTCAACTGTAAAAGAAGTCTTTTCAGAAATCATATTTTTACCAACATAATGAAACCAAATGTTATTATTTTGACTTTTAACTTGCGAAGTAGCATTAAGTGATGCTAACATTACTAATGCAAAGAATACTTTTTTATGTTTTTTATGATTCATTTTATTTTATGTTTTTAAAATAGCTTTAAGCTCCTCATGCAAAAATAAGACACCTATTCAAACTATTTTTAATCTTGTTTATTTTTTCTTGAAGATAATGGATGCTCTGAAAGTGGCTTGTGTTTTTCTAAACCAACAATTTTAACCGTACTATTATCATTAGACTCATATTCATTTTTAAAATGTTCTAAATTTTCCATTACCGAGTGGTCTACTAGTTTCGTTTTCTTTAAATCAATTGTAATATTAAATCCCGGAGGAATAGCTTCTAACTTACTTTTTACTCCTAAAAAATTTGAAAAAATAGCAGATTTATCAATTTCAACTAAATAATTATCCCCTTCAAAAGAAACTAATGTTGGTGCTTTAAAAAAAGATGAAATTGGTGCTCCGTTAATTAAATGAATAATCATTTTAAGAACCATACCAGCAGCAATACCTATTAATAAATCTTCCAATAATGTAAAGAAAATAGTAACTAAAAAAATTGCTAATTGTTCTTTACCGATTTTAAAGGTATGAATAAACTCTTTCGGGTGCGCCAATTTAACACCTACACTAATTAACATTGCAGCCAAAGCAGCATTTGGTATTAACTCTAAAACAGGAGTCGCCAGTAAAACGAAGATTAAAATAAAAAAACCATGGAAAAAATTTGCCCATCTTGTAACTCCACCATTATTAACATTTGAAGAAGAACGAGCTACCTCTGAAATCATTGGTAACCCACCTAAAAAAGCAGCTAATGTATTTCCTATTCCTACTGCAATTAAATCTTTATTCATATCGGACTTACGCTTAAACGGATCCATTAAATCAATAGCCTTAACCGTTAAAAGAGATTCTAAAGTACCTACTAAGGCAAACATTATAACAAATTTTATAAATAATCCTGTTTGAGAAATTCCTGCAAAACTTGCGTTTATATTAATATTATCAATTAAACTACCAATTTTAACCAAAGCATAAGCTGGTTCTGTTTCTTTAAAATGCATGAATAATTCACAAGGAATTGCAAATAGTAAAACTACTAATGGCGCAGGAATCATTTTAATTGTTTTGTTCTTAATGTAAGGCCATCCCATCATTACAGCTAAACTTACAATACCAATAAAGGAAGCCTTTGGATCTAGATTCATAATGAAATTTGGAATATTCATCAATAGCTGAATTGGCCCTTTTCCTTTAGCTAAAGTTGGATCATCGTTTAACAAAATAGGAATTTGCTTAGCTATAATGATAATTCCAATAGCAGCAAGCATTCCATGAATTGCAGACAATGGAAAAAAATCGGCTAGTTTCCCTAATTTAAAAACTCCAAATAATATTTGGATTACACCTGCAACAACCATTGCTCCAAGAGCTAATTTCCAACCTAGAGCATTATCGCCTTGACCAAATTCTGCAACTGCACCTGCAACAATAACAATCAAACCTGCTGCTGGTCCTTTTATAGTTAATCTTGAGCCCATAAAGAAACTAACAACAATACCTCCAATAATTGCAGTTAACAATCCCATAATAGGCGGAAATTCTGAAGCCTTTGCGATACCTAAACTCAAAGGTAATGCCAATAAAAAAACAATAAATCCAGAGATAGCATCTGCTTTGAAATTTTCTTTTAATCCTGCTAATCCATCAGCAGGTATAAATTTTTTAATTTTTGAATTCATTATATTTTTAATTTATTTTGTTGTCCTGAACTCGTTTCAGGATTTTTTTTTGTTAATTTGATTTTTGGATTCTGAAACAAGTTCAGAATAACAAAACCTTAGGATGATTTATAAGGCAATTCATGGTATGTTTTTATATGTGGACCAAGAAATAATCGAGTATAAATTCGAATTCCTGCAATTCCAGATACTATAAAACTTAAAGCTACAAAAAAGGCTAATGCGATCTGATTACTTTCTACATGACTAAATATTAAATCTTCGCCTATAAAAGTGGTTGTAATTGGAAACCCAGTAACGCCTAAAGCTGCTAATAAGAAAAAAAATGCAAATTTTGGATGCTCGTATACATGTCCTAAATATTGATTTAGATTTACATTTGACTCCATTTTCTTCAATTTTACTAAAGCTAAATAACCAACAATTCCAGCTATTATTATTCCAGATAAATAAAGTACAAGTTCGGTGTAATCTACTTTTTCATTAAACACAATTGCTAGTGCAATCCAAAAGTGGTTTAACACAATTAAAATCCAAGCTACGTGAGGGCTTTTTCTTTCCGAAAAAGCTTTAAAAACAAATAGTAATCCAATAAACGCAAATAATTCGGGTAAAATGTTTATAATTTGAATGGGAATTACCTCTTTAAATTTATAAAAAACAAAACCTAAAAGATAAGTAGGTATAAAAATTATAGGTAGCTTTTTGATGTTTAAAAAATCTAATAATTTACCTAGTGTTTTCAAAGGTTTCCAAAGAATTAAATTAATAAATTTCTCCAAATTAAACTCTTTTAAACTTAGAATGTATAATGTGTATTCAAAACGTTTAACTAATGCGTTTTTAACTTCTCTTTTTGTATTATTAGCTTGAAAATTGTAAAATTGCTCTCTAATCATGTAACTAACAACAGATGGTGAAACTAATAATTGATAGGTTCTTAAAAAAGCATTTCCTGCAAAATGAAATAAAGCTAAAGATTCTAAACCAAGTGCAACTTCAATAAAAATTAATCCAATTTGTGAAATGGAACTGTATGCGATTTGACTTTTAACAGATGATTGCACTTTTGCCATATAAGCAGCCATAATACTTGTGGTTAAACCCATTAATCCAATAGCAATTCGCACAGCAATTTGGTGTTCCCAAAAAGGAAAAGTTCGCAACATTAAGAAAATGCCTAAATGAACAGAAAGCGAACCATAGAAAATTGCACTTGAAGGCGTTGGACCTTCCATCGCTCTTGGTAACCAGGAAGAAAACGGAATTTGGGCCGATTTTGCAGCTGCAGCTAATGCTAATGAAAGTGCTATAAATGTACCTATTAACGTATGATTTTGTAAATGCTCGTTTACCAATTCAAAATTATTCATCTTCATAAAAGTGATGTTTTCATGGAATAAATGGTGACTTGCCCACATTGCTAAAATCATTCCAATATCTCCAATTCTATAAATTGAAAATACTTTGAATGCATTTTTAACAGGTAAATAACGTTCTCTATAAAAAGCAATTAACAAGAAAGATGAAATACCAATAATTTCCCAACCAATAAAAAGTGTTTCAAAATTACCAGATAAAATGGCTAAATTATATCCAAAAAAGAAAAACAAAACGGTGTTAAAAAAGCGTTTATATCCTTTTTCTCTGTGTAAATAATAACGACTATAAGTGGTAATCATTGAAGTTAAAAGTGCTCCAATAAATAAATATACCGCCGAAATTTTATCAAAATAAAAATCAATAAAAAACTCGTAATGATCTGTTTTCAACAATGTAGCTTCATTGAAGTTTAAATGATTTCCTCCATCAATTACCCAAAAAATAATAAATATTGTTAAAGCTACTAATTGTGTAAAAACTGTTCCAAATGCTACCCAAGAAATCAAAGATTCTTTTCTTTCTGGCAACAACAAACTAATAATAAAGCCTACTAAAGGCAGGGCTATAAATATTTGTAATATCTCGTTCATGATTCCTTAATTTAAAACTCCAATTGGAAGATTATCAATAGTTTGTTCGGCTAATTTTAATTCGTCTGAAATAGTGACTATTTCTTTCTGAATTGGATTGTAAATTTCAAATTCGCCTCCTTGAAAATGATATAATTCTAAAGTTTCAGGATGAACCACGACAAGTTTTACCCATTCATTAATAAACCATTCATAAGTTGCTGGACTCTTCGTAATTGCATATTTTACTTTTTCAGGAAAATGTTCTACTATAATTAACAATCTTATAGGATCATGTACTTCAATCATTTGACTTGGCAAACCTGGACGTAAATCGCCGTCAATACCGTTTGCTACACCAATTAATCCCATAACATTATGTGGCAATTTGCTTCCTGCACCTAGTTTTTGATTGTCTACTCTTGAGAAATAATATTCTAAATTAATACCGCCACCCACAGGAGCAACAGCGTTTAAAATACCCAATAAATAATCGCCTGATGGATCAATAGTATAATCATAAGAATTCATAAAAGAACGTCTATCTAAAAACATATGTTTAGACAAACTTCTTCTTCCTACAATACACATTGCATTTGTTGCATGATTTAATTCTGGACGTGGTTCAAATAAAGAAACCGAACGTCTTTTAATACTTTCATGTACTTTTTTAAGTGATTGAGTAGAATCTACTGTGTCAAATCTACGGGAACGTTCTTTTGCATTATTCAATAAAGCTTCTTCAAATAAAATTTCATTTTGTTGATGCAAATTTTTGTTGTTTTCTGATAGTGTATCTTCTTGATAAAAAGTAATTTCATCCCGAGTAGTGTCATGAAGAGCCGGTAAAAACTGCGTTTCATTTGGAATTACAATTCCTCTTTCTACTAAAATTTTTCTAACTTCTGGATGATTAATTGCAAAACAAGCAACAGTTGCATTAACTGAACTTGGTCTTCCACAACAGGCGCCACAATCATAACCAGCATAATGTGTGTTATTTACACTTGTAGCACCATGACCAACTAAATAAATAATGGAAGCAAAATTATCAACCAAACCATTACTTTTTAATAGCCCTTCTACTCTATTTGCCATTTCCTCAACCGTGAAACCTACTTGCAAATTGTCTACTCTATCTGTAACATCTTTGTTCTCGATATGTAATTTTGACTTTTTATTCAAATGCTTAAAAGAAGCACTCGTTGCAGGAGTCATCGTTGGTTTAAAAATATTAATAAATAATTTTAAAGCTGCAGAAAAGCCTAATGTTTGCGAAATTATCCAACCAAAAAATAACGAATGAGAACGTTTATGATAATGAAAATCTTTCTCGTGTTTCTTCTTTCTATGTTCTTCTTTAACTAAAAAAGTAGGCGTCATAGGTGCAGGACAAAGTTTTGTGAAAAACTTACCATCTACCGGTTGGTAAAAAAATTCAAAATTAAAGAATGCAGCCGTTCCAAAAGTTACTGCATTTTTATCTAAATGCTCAATATGTCTTCTAAAAGAACATTCTCTATCATCCATACAGAAAAAAGCTTGAAAACTTGGTAATATTTGTTCTCCTGATGGTTTATATTGCTTTACTGTTGCTAAAACCTGATCGTATAAAGACCATTCAAAAGCTTGCTGCCATAAAGACAAAACTTCAAAATATTCGTTAGTAACAACTGCTCTAAATAAATCTTGTGGTTCCTGCGAAATTCTACTTACTAAAGGCGCCCAGTTCACTCCAAATTTTTCGTCTAACGCATCAATTTCAAGAAGCAACTCAAAAATAATTAATTCTTCAAGTGTAATTGGCCTTTTATCTAAAAGGGATGTTGGATTACTTTCTAAAGTTGCTACCATTCCGCTCCATCCAGGGTGCGAAAATTGTTGGTCAAAAACATACGTTTCATAAAAACGTTCATCTCCAACTACTATCTTCAACAAATCGGTAATTGATGTATTTTCTTCTAATAATTTTTTTGCTCTTTTAGAACTGAAAAAACCAGAAAAACTAGTGCGCTCTAATTCTCGAATAGAAGACAAAAATCCTTTATCATGAACAGGAAAAGACCACATAGCAATACCTTGATCTAAATAACTACATAGCACTCTAAACAAAGTACTATGTGTAGATTTATCTAAATTTATAGCATACTGAGCTTTCCAATTAGAACGAAGACTTCCAATTCTTGGGTTTATAGACTCGTCATAGGATTTATGCAACATTTTATCTAACCATAAATCTAAATTTTCGTTTCCTTTATTCTTAACGATAATTTGACTTAAAATTTCAGAATTTATTTCTTTTTTATGGAAACGTTTTCTAAAATTTTCTACAGACAAATATGTTTTATAACCAAATATCTCCGAAGCCTCCTGCAAGGCATCCAGAAATTTTCTGTCTTGAAAAGCATGCAATGTATTATGATGCACAAAGTCTTTCAACGGATTTTGCGCTGGTAAATAATGTTTTAAGTGATGAAGAACATGCTGCTCGTCAAAACTTGAATGAGAATTATTCATTGTATAAATGAAATAAGATTAATACATAAGTGATTTTATTTATGTCGTAAAAACACAAATAATTATTTAAAAAAATAGTCGATTATATATTAAGAAAGGTGTAATTTCCAATTGCAAAACAAATCATAAAGCGGTACTTTTTGATTTGTTTCAAATTGATGAAGAAATGAAAAGTAATTTTCTTTTTCGGAAACTGCTTCTAAAAAATTAGAATAAATAGCTGGAATTGCTCCTCCTTTAATTTCAAATTCTATCTCCGCTTCAATCTCAGAAAAAACAATTTTAACCTCATCAAGACTTGTAACATTACAAACATTTAAGTCTTTATTATGGTCTAGTTGCTTAAATAAAACTTCTTTTGAAAACGAATTTTGCTCTAAATTAATTTTGACAAAACTAGACATTGCCAACAATAAAATTGCAAGTAAAGGTATTGTAAAGATTAATTTTTTGAAAGAGTAGTTTGAGTAGTTCAAAATTTGACTTATATTAAACAAATGTATAATTATTTACTAGATAAAGCTGTTTTAAATAAAATATTAAATAAAAAAGTCTTTAACATATGTTAAAGACTTTCAAACTATAATCTAGCATATTGACAGCAACCATGGAGTTTTTCATAGAGTTTATCTGAGGTTTTCAACTTATCTGTATCGTGACCTACTAATGCAATTGCTTTTTGCACATCTTCAGCAGAACATTTTGTTTCATCTATAATCAAATGAATGTCTTTATGATCTATGTGCCAATTAGCACTTTTAACTCCTTTTACCGAAAAAGCAGCTTTTTCAATTCTTTTTTTACACATTTCACAATTTCCTCCAACTACAAATTCTACTTTTTTACTTTTGCTCTTTTTCTCTTGTGCATGTGTTGTAATTCCAACTAATGAAATTAACATTACTAAAATTATTTTTTTCATATTTTTTAAATTGTTCGTTATTGAACTTGAAATTATTTAATTTTAAATCGTAATCCTGCATAATACATTTGTCCAAAAACTGGACCATATATCATACTGCTATCGAAATTTCCGCCAAAAGGATTATCTGCTCCTACAATAGCATTATCTTGTGTATAATTACCCATATTTTCGCCACCTACATAAATTTCAAATACACTTGAAAAAGTTCTCGTAATTTGAGCATTAAATACCGAAAATGAAGGCGCATATTCCTTTAACTGATATTGAGGCAAGTTACTCGCTGTATTTGGCAAACGCTGTTCTCCCAACCAATTATAAGTAACATCAAATTTCCATTGTTGCCCTTTATCCTTAATGTGTGTTTCAAAAGCAACATTAGTAAAGAAACGATGCTTCGCTTGTAAAGCTCTTTGTAATTGCCTGGTAGTAAATTGTGTTTGTACGTCATAAAATTTATAAGCCGACTTTACATTAAGGTGTTTTATTAGTTCAATACTAAATTCTGCTTGAAAAGATTTTGCAAAACTTTTACCTTTCAAATTATAAAATAATACTTGTTGCGGGTTATTATCTAAATCTACAACCGCTTGATTTTGAAAATCGGTTACATAGTAATCTAAAGCTATTTCTGAATCTTTACCAAATAGATTAAAAGACTGACTAAAACTCAAACCATAATTCCAAGCTATTTCTGGGTTTAAACCATACAATTTACCGTCCGTATTCAAGATTGAAAAACTTCTAGAACTTGCAAACAAATGCTGATTTTCGGCAAAAATATTTGCTGCCCTTTTTCCTCTTCCTATAGAAGCTCTTACTACTGCGTTTTCCCAAGGATTATAGCGCACGTGCAATCTAGGAGTAACAAATGTTCCTAATCTATTATGATTATCTATTCTTGCGCCAGCTACTAAACTAAAATTATCTAAATTGTCGAATGTATATTCAAAAAAAGCACCCACAGAATTATCAATTCTTGAAAAATCTTTAGAAAAATTAAGCACTACGTTCTCATTATAATCGTCATAAGTAAAATTAACACCTGTTGCGAACTTATTTTTAGTGTTGCTAATAATGGAATTAAATATTAAATTAGAATAATAACTTTTTTGATTAATATTATATTGATTAAATCCAAAATAAGAATCTTGTTTATTCATTTGAAATGAATTTTGAAAACCTATACTTTGGTAAGGCATATCTGGAAAAACATAACCTGTTTTATTTGAAAGTTCTATTTTTTCTGTGTTTATATTGCTTCCCCAAGCATTGGTTGTAAACTTATCTACATCCGGATTAAAGGCAACTTGACCAGATTGTTTTTCGTCTTTCATGTAACGTATATTAAAGAAACTTACAATTCCTTTTTCAATATCATTATATTGCCAACGATTTAAAATATTTACTTGTTTTCCAATAGGATTGTCCAAGAAACCATCGTTATTCATATCATTCTTAGTCTGTCTAGAATTTCCATGAATAAACAAAGTTGCGCTTAACTTATCTGAGTATTTTTGGTTAAAATGCGTATTCAACTCAAACCTCCCATCCATAGAGCCGTAAGTGTTTACAAAAAACGGAATGTCATCAATTGGTTTTAAAATTTCATAATTAATTTGTCCCGATATACTTTCGTAACCATTAATTACACTTCCGGCACCTTTAGTAATCTGAATACTTTCTACCCAAGTTCCTGGTACAAAAGACAATCCGTAAGCCTGAGAAGCGCCTCTTACTGCGGGAATATTTTCTTCAGTCATTAAAATATACGGACTTGTCAAACCCAACATTTTAATTTGTTTATTCCCTGTTACCGCATCAGAAAAATTAACATCTATGGAAGGATTTGTAGAAAAACTTTCCGATAAATTACAACATGCAGCTTTCAGCAATTCTTTTTGCCCCATTGTTTGCAAGTTAATGGATGCTGTATACGAATTTTGTGTGCTTTTTAGTGTTTTGGAAACAGAAACTTCTTTTAAAGTAGTAACTTCAAGAAGTTTTACAAGTAACTCTTTGGAATCTCTTATTTCAAATTTTTGCGTATTAAAGCCTATATAACTAACTAACAAACTATTTGTTTCTGAAGTTTTCTGGATAGTGAACAATCCATTTTCGTCAGATGTTGTTCCAATAGATGTGCTTTGCCAAAATATATTTGCTCCTAAAATTGGAATATTATCTTGGTCTACAATTTTCCCTTTTATTTCTGAGTTTTGAGAAAATACTGATACAGAAAAAAGGAATAGCAAAAACGCTATTTTTTGATACATAATTATTTTATTTAATGTTTTAATTTTCGATTAAATCGGAGATAAAACATTAAATTAAGCGTACAAAACTAATTGGCAATACAACTTGTAAAATGGAGGTGCATTAGAATTACAGTAAAAAGAAGGAAATTCACTTTTACTAAAAGAAACTAGATTTTCTTTTGCTAAAAACAAAGGTTTTTCAAACAAATATATTTGCTGAAAATCTAAATTAAAAGATTTAGACCAAAAGTCATCGTGCTTTTTTTCAGCTTTAATTACCTTGTTTGAACAACATTCTTTATGTGAAGATTGTATTGCACAACAAGATTCTACCTCTTCTACACAAGGCTCACTTACTATTGTATTTAAAGAAATACTAGCAATTTTATTTTCACAATAGTGCACATTAAAAGCCAATCCTAAATTTGAAAATAAGATGAAAATTGCTAACAATATGCTTGTGTTTTTTCTAAAATGCATAACACAAATGTAACTAAGATTTATTTATTAAATGTTAATTATATATAAATTTCAACTCCTTGCCCTAAATAGATACATTGCAATCGTATTTTGTTTATAAATCATAATATCTAACATATATGAAATAATGAATTATTTTATCTTTTTTTGATAATAAAAAGCTGGAACAAATAATACTAACAAAATAGGTTGAATTAAAAAACGTCTTATATAAAATAAGAATAAAAAGTCAGGGTTTTCAGCATAATTTAAATATCCAAAAAAGCAAACTATTAGAATTATAAAAAAGATTGTATAGAGATAAATAGAGAACTTTAACAGTTGCTTTTCTTTGAATATAAAATAAATAATGACTAACGAAATGGTCGAATTTAAAAAATACCGATACAAAAAATTAAGGAACAATTTTCCCTGGTAAAAAAAAGGAAGCTCCTTATGGTAAAACTCCAATTTGAAAAAAGAAATAAAAGGATCGTAAAACAACTCTGACTCAAATATCCTTAAAAATGCTAATAAAGTCAATGCTATTAGCAACACAATAATAGTTAATTTATTTCTAAGTATTTGTTTTATCATAACCTGAAAATCTAGTTACCCAAACAATCCATAAAACAAAAACTACTCCATATATAAATAGAGGAAAAATGGTTCCATGTAATAATTCTTGGAATTGTGGGAAATAATATAGAGCGTAAGTTAAAAGAGCAATTCTTATAACGTTTAAAGCATAAATTAAAAAAGTTCCAAAAAATATAAATAATATAGTTTTTTTAAAAGTACTAGAAAAAGCAAAAATAAAAGCAGCAAACAAAATAATTACACTTACTGCATTACAACCTTCGATAATTCTAGAAATATACTTACCGTTAAACAACATTTTTATTGACGGCTCAAATTCGTGAACTAAAAGCTTACTTTCTTGATTAAAAAAATGCAATAAACTGTTTGTGTTTTCTGCAACTAAAACGGTAATATAATCTACTTCATTATATAACGGATTATATACGTTTAAATATTGTTTATAAATAAAAGTAAAAACTATATAGAAAAGCAGAAACTTAAACAAAAAAGAAAAAAAGGGTTTGTATTGTAAAAATAGAGTTATCAAATTGTTAATTTTTAACAAAAATATATAATTTTTTAAACTAAAGAATAAATACTTTTGTAAAAAAATAAAAATGAATTCAGAAGCAATACTACAAACTACAAAAGAGATTGTTAATAGCGACGCATCCAGAGATGAAAAATTATTAAATATTTGTAAGTTACTCAACGAAAGTATCGAATACTATAATTGGGTTGGTTTTTATTTTGCAAATCAGGAAACAAAAACTTTACACCTTGGCCCTTACATAGGAGCAGAAACAGACCATACAATTATTCCATTTGGAAAAGGAATTTGCGGACAAGTTGCTGTTTCTAATGAAAACTTTGTGGTTCCAGATGTTGCAGCACAAGATAATTACATAGCATGTAGTTTTACGGTAAAATCAGAAATTGTAGTTCCTTTGTTTGTAAACGGAGTAAACATAGGTCAAATTGATATTGATTCTCATATAATTAACCCTTTCAAAGAGGAAGACGAACTATTATTACAATCTATAAACCAGGAAGTTGCAAAATTATTTTAAACATTGAAAATAATTTATAATTTATAATTCATAACTTATAATTATTACTACCTTTGCAATCGAATTGTATAAAACAATTCATACATAATAATCATTTAAAATAATATTAGCATGTACTTAAGTAAAGAAACAAAAGCGGAAATTTTCGCTAAACACGGAGGAAAAGTAGAGAACACTGGTTCTGCTGAAGGTCAAATTGCATTATTCACATTTAGAATTAGCCATTTAACAGAGCACTTAAAAAAGAATCGTCATGATTATAATACTGAGCGTTCTTTAGTTCTTTTAGTTGGAAAAAGAAGAAGTCTTTTGGATTATCTAATCAAGAAAGATATTTTGAGATATCGTGAGATAATCAAAGAATTAAACATTAGAAAATAATAAATATGAGGGGCTTTGTGCCCCTTTTATTTTACGTTTTATATTAGAAAAAGTACGTTTTTCATTGGGTTACAATAACTACACACCACAACTACAACACATCTTACCCTTTGTTTAATTAAGAATTTAAAAATTATGATTCCACAATTATTTGTAGAAAGCATCGATTTAGGTGATGGAAGAAACATCACAATCGAGACAGGTCGTTTAGCTAAACAAGCAGACGGTTCTGTAGTAATTAGAATTGGAAAAACTGTTATCTTAGGTACAGTTGTTTCCTCAAGAAAAGCAAGTCCTGGCATAGACTTTTTACCTTTAACGGTAGATTATCGCGAGAAATTTGCTGCTGCAGGTCGTTTTCCTGGAGGTTTCTTTAAAAGAGAAGCACGTCCAAGTGATAACGAAGTATTGACAATGCGTTTAGTAGACCGTGTATTGCGTCCGCTTTTCCCAGATGATTACCATGCAGAAGTACAAGTTATGATTCAATTAATGTCTCATGACGATGACGTTATGCCAGATGCATTAGCAGGTTTAGCAGCATCAGCAGCTTTAGCTTTGTCTGACATTCCATTTGAAACATTAATCTCTGAAGCTAGAGTTGGTCGTATCGACGGACAATTCATCATCAACCCAAGTCGTGCACAATTAGAATTATCTGACATCGATATGATGATAGGTGCTTCTATGGATTCTATTGCAATGGTAGAAGGTGAAATGAAAGAAATTTCAGAAGCAGAAATGTTGGAAGCAATTAAATTTGCGCACGGACATATCAAAAATCAAATTTCTGCTCAATTACGTTTACAAGCTGCTTTTGGAAAAAAAGAAGTTCGTACTTATGAAGGAGAAAGAGAAGACGAAGCTATTTACGCTAAAGTAAAAGCAGCATCTTACGATAAAATTTACGCTATTGCAAGCAAAGGTTCGGCAAAGCACGAACGTTCAGCTGCATTTGATGCGGTAAAAGAAGAAGTTAAAGCATTATTCACAGAAGAAGAATTGGCAGTAGATGGAGATTTAGTTTCTAAATATTTCAAAAAAACCAATAAAGAAGCTGTTCGTAACGTAACTTTAGATTTAGGAACACGTTTAGACGGAAGAAAAACTACAGAAATTAGAGACATCTGGTGTGAAGTAGATTATTTACCATCTGTACATGGATCTGCATTATTTACGCGCGGAGAAACACAAGCATTGGCTACAGCAACTTTAGGAACTTCTAGGGAAGCAAACCAAATTGACTCACCATCACAACAAGGAGAAGAAAAATTCTATTTACATTATAACTTCCCTCCTTTCTCAACTGGTGAAGCTCGTCCTTTGAGAGGAACTTCAAGAAGAGAAGTTGGTCACGGAAATTTAGCGCAAAGAGCGTTAAAAAACATGATTCCTGCAGATTGTCCTTATACAATTCGTGTTGTATCTGAAGTATTAGAATCTAACGGTTCTTCTTCTATGGCAACAGTTTGTGCTGGAACATTATCCTTAATGGATGCTGGTATTCAAATGATTCGTCCAGTTTCTGGAATTGCAATGGGACTAATTACTGACGGTGATCGTTATGCTGTATTGTCTGATATTCTTGGGGATGAAGATCACTTAGGAGATATGGACTTTAAAGTAACTGGAACTTCTGAAGGAATTACAGCTTGTCAAATGGACATTAAAATTGACGGATTGAAATATGAGATTATGGAAGCAGCATTAGCGCAAGCTCGTGATGGTCGTTTACATATTCTTGGTAAATTAATCGAAACTTTAGCATCTCCAAAAGAAGATGTTAAAACATATGCACCAAAAATTATTACAAGAAGAATTCCAAATTCATTTATTGGAGCGTTAATTGGACCTGGTGGAAAAGTAATCCAAGAATTACAAAAAACTACTGGTTGTACAATTGTTATCAATGAAGACCCAGTTACAGAAGAAGGAGTTATTGAAATTTTAGGAACTGATCCTGCTGGAATTGAAGCAGTATTAGCTAAAATTAAATCCATCACTTTCAAGCCTCAAATGAATGAGTCTTATGAAGTTAAAGTAATTAAAATGTTAGACTTTGGTGCAGTTGTAGAATACACAGCAGCTCCAGGAAACGAAGTTTTATTACACGTATCTGAATTGGCTTGGGAACGTACAGAAAATGTTGCTGACGTTGTAAACATGGGCGATGTTTTCCAAGTGAAATACTTAGGTATGGATCCAAAAACAAGAAAAGAAAAAGTGTCAAGAAAAGCACTTATGCCTAGACCTCCAAGAGAAGAGAGAGTAATTGACAAAAAAGAGTAGTTTCATAGTACAATATTAGTTCCTCTAAAGTCCCATTTCATTTATTTGAAATGGGGTTTTTTATGTGAATATTTATTCCAATAAAAAACCCGAAGCAAGTTCGGGTTTATGTTATTTTTTTAGAGTGCAGCACTAATGCAAAAGACTAGTAGGGCACTTGATATGATGCAAATGTAATTGTTTTATGATTTGAAAATTAAATTTATTCCAAAAAAATTAATGCTGAAGAGACAAATTTTTAAAATCTAATTTCAAATAAACTATATTTGCGTGAACAATAGAAAAACAAAACATATAGATACTATTTAAAAGACATATAAAATATAGCGTTTCGCTAAAGATTTCCACGCTTTCTTAAATCCGCAAAATTTAAAAAGTAGCACTGGAACTCAAAGCTGAAACGTCTGCGTTATGCGTGGGCGGTTCTCTTTGTTTGTGCTACAAGGCTTTTTGCGGAGCCCAAGAAAGCAGACAATGTGGAATTTTGCCCACGTTGTATTTTTTAGACTTTTCTAAAAAATAAATGCTTCATGAAATTTAAAGATGTATTACTTGAATTATTAAAAACAGACAATCGCTTACTTGATTCAGAAGGCGAATTGATGGGCAATAAAATTCAAGATTTAGCCGATAAAACAGATGAAAAACTGATTGAATTATTGCTTGATAATTCTGAAACTAGAGAAAAGTTTTTCCTAAAAATCAAGAATGTCTTTGTGTTTAAAACTTCAGATTTCAAATTCTATTTAGACGAAAACAAAATTGACAATTCTTATACCCAATACGAAAATAGAATTGGTTTAACTTCAAAAGGCAAATTCCTAAAAGACAGCAACGATATTGTTTTAGATTTCCCCTACAAAGATTGTGTTCTAGAAGGCGGGCAAAGCACGGAGGAAGGAACCGATACCTATTTTGAATGGGACGAAAAAGACCAACATTATACCGAAAAACAAGCCAAACGAAAAGAAATATTTTTCAATAGCGTTTTAGCAAAAGACGAAATTGACCGATTACTCGAACCGAAAGCATTTACTAATACAAAACGTTATACGGTAAACGGCATCGATTTCCCCTCTCGAGGGGTGCCCGAAGGGCGGGGTGGTTTTTTTACTCGTGATGAAAACGGAACAATAAAGGACAATCTCATCATAAAAGGAAATAATCTTTTGGCTTTGCACACTTTAAAAAAAGAATTTGCTGGAAAAGTGAATTTAATTTATATAGACCCACCATTTAATACCGGAAATGATACTTTTAAATATAATGATAATTTTAAACATTCTACTTGGTTAACTTTTATGCGAAATCGACTTATAATAGCGAGAGAGTTATTAAAAGAAGATGGAAACATATTCATTCACATTGATATTAATGAAGTTCATTACTTAAAAATTTTATGTGATGAAGTTTTTTACAAAGAAAATTTTGTAGAAGAAATTATTTGGGCATATGGTTCTCCATCTGGTGGAAGAGCATCAGGAGCTAAACCAGTTAATATTCACGACACTATTTTACATTATTCTAAAAACTATTCTCAAAGAAAACAGTTCAAAACATATATTTCTTATTCTGAAAAATACATAAAAGATTGGTTTAAATTTTATGATGATGATGGCAGACAATATCGTCGTAGAATGCGAAATAGAGATGAAAATGGCACATCTCAATGGGAAAAACAGTATTTAGACGAAAGTAAAGGCATGCCGTTATCAACTGTATGGAATGATATTAAACAAGTTTACGCTGACCCAAGAGCATATAAAGAAAATCAATCTCATAAAACAGAACTTTTAAAAGATTTTTCAGGTGGACAAAAACCAGAAGTATTATTAAAAAGACTAATAGAGATGATTACAGAAAAAAATGATATAGTGCTAGATTTTCACTTAGGTACAGGAACAACAGTTTCTTCAGCTCATAAATTAAATCGTCAGTATATTGGTATTGAACAAATGAATTATGTTCAGACTTTTACTTGTAGAAGATTACAAAATGTTATAAATGGCGATTCAACGGGGATATCAAAATCCGTAAATTGGCAAGGCGGCGGTTCTTTCGTCTATCTTGAACTTGCCAAAAACAATCAAAATGCTATTGAGCAAATTCAACATTGTAAAAGCTATGAAGAACTAACTTCGTTTTTTGATGAGATGTGTGAGAAATACTTTCTGCATTATAACGTGAAAGTTAAACAATTTAGAGAGGGAATTTCTAAAGAAGATAATTTCAAAAAATTATCGCTTGACAATCAAAAAGAACTTTTTATAAAAATGCTCGATTTGAATCAATTGTATGTCAATGTCTCGGATATGGAAGACAAGAAATATAACTTGAGTGAAGATGATATTGCAATTACTAAAGATTTTTATCAACTTTAAAAAGCGTCTTTATGAGTTTATTTGCACCTAAATATCTTTTTGAAGATTTGAAATCAAAGGCGTATGATTTAGAAATCCCGAAACAAAAAGTACCTTCTTATATTGCTGACAACTTGAAATTTAAAATGTTTGCTTGGCAAGAACAGGCATTAATTAATTTTTTGACTTATCAGGAAATAAAAGTAGCCGAAGAAGATAATAATCCAACGCATTTGTTATTTAATATGGCAACTGGAACGGGGAAAACATTGTTGATGGCAGCTTTGATTTTGTATTATTACCAACAAGGTAAAAACAAGTTTGTGTTTTTTGTAAATCAAAAAAATATTGTTGGCAAAACAGAAGATAATATAACCAATCCGCTACATAACAAATATTTATACCAGCCCACTATTGTAATTGAGGATAAAAACGTAACCATCAAAAAAGTGACTTCGTTTTCAAATTATGATGATTCTATTCAGGTTTTATTTACAACAATTCACGATTTACACAATTCGGTTTATAAAGTAAAGGAAGACAGTATATTTTTAGAACAACTTCAAAAAGATGATATAATAATGTTTGGCGATGAAGCCCATCATTTGAATGCCGAAACCAAAAAGAAAAAAGGGCAAATAGATTTAGAATTGGTAACAGAATTGAGCGAAAAAGCCAGCCAAGATGCCATTGAAAAAAGTTGGGAACATACGGTAATTACTAAATTGTTGCACAAAGACAAGAAAGTTCAAAACACAATAAATAATAATGCACTACTTGAATTTACGGCAACAGTGCCAAAAAATAGCGATGTCGAGAATAAATACATTTCTAAAACTATTTACAAATTTGACTTAAAAGACTTTTTAAAAGCAGGTTATACAAAAGAAATCAACTTGGTTTCGAGTTCTTTTGATAAAAAGAAACGAGTTTTACAAGCTTTACTTTTTAATTGGTACAGAAATGAAATTGCCTTAAAAAACAATATTCCGAATTTCAAACCCGTTATCCTTTTTAGAAGTAAATATATTGACAAAGAACAAGAAAATAATTCGCAAGAAGATTTTGAGTTCTTTATCAATCTGGTAAAAGATCTAACCGCGGAAGATTTTAATTTCATCAATGAATTCGACGAAAAATCATTATTCAATATTACCGAACTTTATAAGAAAGGACAAAGTAGAATTATTGAAATCAAAAGATATATGCTGGAAAATCTTTTGACTGTGAATGCCATAATAACCTATTTGCAAGGTGCTTTTGTAGAACGCAATTGCATTATTACCAATTCTAAAAAAGGCACAAAAACCCTCGAGAAAACAGAAGAAGAAACGGAACGATTACTGAATAGTTTAGAAGACAAAAACAATCATATTCGAGCGATTTTTACCGTTCAGCGATTGACGGAAGGTTGGGACGTTTTGAACTTATATGACATTGTACGAATGTATGAAGGTCAAAATTCGGGTGGAACAAATAAAGGAAAATCTGGAAGCGCCACAACTTCTGAAGTGCAATTAATTGGTCGAGGCGTTCGTTACAATCCTTTTAAATTTGAAGATAAAGAAATCAATAAGCGTAAATTTGACGACCAATTACATCACGAAATGCGCGTTTTGGAAGAATTTTTCTTTCACAGCGATAATAACGAAAAGTACATTAGTGAACTAAAAAACGAATTGAAACGAGAGGGTTTATTACCGCAAGATGACAAAATCATAAAAACGTATAAGCTGAAAGATTCCTTTTTGCTGGAAAATAAAGCCTTTATTGCTGACTTGAAATTGTATTATAATTCACAAGAAATAAATCCTGCAAAACGAAAATCTACATTAGATGAGATAAGAACCAATTTTGAGTTTTCTTATAAAATTGAGAATTTCAAACTGAATGAAACTACTTTAAACTTAGATAAAGACGAAGAGGATTTTGTTAGGTTTAAGCAAGGTTCTAATGAAAATAAAACGATTGATGTAATTTTAAAAGATTTTGATTTGCACATTATAAGAAAAGCAATAAATACTCTGGCCAAAAAAGACAATTCGATTTTTAGATTTAATAAATTAAGGGAAGAGTTGCAAATAAGCTCAATAGACGAAATTACAGACAACGCGTTTTTGGGTTTATTTCCGATAGCAATTATCGTTTCAAAATTAGAACAGTTTGAAAGTATTGAGAACAAAGAAAAGCTTAATATCTTAATCCGCTTTTTTGAAAAAGTGGCTTTTGAGCTGGTGTTAGTTTCTAATCCTTACATTGGTTCTGAATTTAAAGCAAAGCCATTTTCGGATATGGAAATATGGTACAAAGAGAAATCCATTGTTGTTGAGCCAGAAAATATTTTACTTGAAAATGAACTGAAAGACAAGCCTTGGTATATCTATAACTGGTTTAGCGGAACGAGTGAAGAACGTAATCTAATCGATTTCCTGAAAGATACAATGGGTAATTTTGAAGCCAAATATGAAAAAGTTTTTCTTTTAAGAAACGAAGAAGTTTACAAAATTTTTGATTTTGAAAAAGGCCGCGGATTTCAACCCGATTTCTTACTATTTTTAAAATCAAGTCAAGAGGAAATATATTATCAGGTATTTATTGAGCCAAAAGGAAGTCAATTTGAAGATGCATCAGGCAATTTTAAAGATGGAAAAGAAGGCTGGAAAGAAACATTTTTAGAACAAATCACTGAAAAATATAATAATGGAACTGCACTAAAAGTTGAAAATCATTTTTATAAGTTAGTTGGATTACCACTTTATAACGCAAAAAAGAATCAGGACTTCAAAAAATCTGTTGCAAAAAACTTACTTACAGAAATTGCTTGAATTTAAACATCCATTTATAATTTGTTCCCGTAAATCAAAACTTTCAAATTTAGAACAACTTGGAAGAACATTAGCGGAAAAGTTGAATTCTACAATACAAATTGAAAATAATGAAGGTTTTAAAAATCACTTATGAAAGTCCGAATTCCAATTATTGTACCCAAATGAAAATTGCAAGTACAACGATAATTCCTCAATTGAAAAAGGGATTTTTCAAAATTTTAAATCCGTTGGGTGTAACTGAAATATATTTTGGGGTTTTTGATGAGTTTGGAAATGGAAAAAAAATCAAATACAAATGGAGGAATGTTTTAAAAGAAATTTCAAATACTACACATTTTAACGTAAAATCATTAGACGATTAATTCTTTGAAACAATTATTTCGAAATAAAATCAGAAAAAGTGTCAAGAAAAGCACTTATGCCTAGACCTCCAAGAAAAGAGAGAGTAATTGACAAAAAAGAGTAGTTTTATAGTACAATATTAGTTCCTCTAAAGTCCTATTTCATTCATTTGAAATGGGACTTTAGTTAAAAATAATCATGGCATTTATAAATAAAAAACATCTTTTCTTAAACTCATAAAAAGAAAAGAAATACAAAAAATATAACTACACAGTTTTATCTATAATAAATAGAAAAAAATGTAAACCATTTTGTAACTTTTTTAAAGTTACTAACGTATAACAACCTGAATATTTAAATTACTACTTTTAATGAGACAACTTAAAATCACCAAGCAGGTAACTAATCGTGAAACTGCGTCCCTAGACAAATATTTACAAGAAATTGGAAAAGTTGATTTAATTACTGCAGATGAAGAAGTTGAATTAGCACAAAGAATTAAAGCTGGTGATCAGCGTGCATTAGAAAAATTAACAAAAGCTAATTTACGTTTTGTTGTTTCTGTAGCTAAACAATACCAAAATCAAGGTCTTACTTTACCCGATTTAATTAATGAAGGTAATTTAGGTTTAATTAAAGCAGCACAGCGTTTTGATGAAACTCGTGGATTTAAATTCATTTCTTACGCAGTATGGTGGATTCGTCAATCTATCTTACAAGCACTTGCGGAGCAATCTCGTATTGTGCGTTTGCCATTAAACAAAATTGGTTCTATTAACAAGATTAATAAAATGTTCGCTTTATTAGAGCAATCTAATGAACGTGCTCCTTCTGCAGAAGAAATTGCAAAAGAGCTAGACATGACAGTTAACGACGTTAAAGAATCTATGAAAAATTCTGGTCGTCATTTATCTATGGATGCTCCTTTAGTAGAAGGGGAAGATTCAAATTTATATGATGTATTACGTTCTGGAGAATCTCCAAATCCAGATAGAGAATTAATTCATGAATCTTTACAAACGGAAATTGAAAGAGCTTTAGAAACATTAACTCCTCGTGAGGCGGATGTGGTTCGTTTATATTTTGGTTTAAGTGACCAAAACCCAATGACTTTAGAAGAAATTGGTGAAACTTTTGACTTAACCCGTGAGCGTGTTCGTCAAATTAAAGAAAAAGCAATTAGAAGATTAAAACATACTTCTAGAAGTAAAATATTAAAAACATATTTAGGATAAATAAATCCTAAAATTTGAAAGTTATAAAATATAAAGAAAATATAATTATTCCTTTACTTTCTAACTTATACTTTTGACTAATAAAGTTAACAACAGTCTGATTAACTGTTCGTTTTTTGATTGATGATTGAAACCTCGGCTGATTACCGAGGTTTTACTTTTTTAGGAAGTAAAACCGCAGTCAGTTCGCAAAAATGCTCGGGTGTCCGAGGTTTTACTTTTTTAGGAAGTAAAACCGCAGTCAGTTCGCAAAAATGCTCGGGTGTCCGAGGTTTTACTTTTTTAGGAAGTAAAACCGCAGTCAGTTCGCAAAAATGCTCGGGTGTCCGAGGTTTTACTTTTTTAGGAAGTAAAACCGCAGTCAGTTCGCAAAAATGCTCGGGTGTCCGAGGTTTTACTTTTTTACAAACTTACTATCTGTTCACAAAATACTTGCCTTTAGCTTCGCCTTATTCTACTTTCAAACTTGCGTAAGTAGGTTTTACTTTTTTAGAAAAATAAGATTAAAAAACTCTAAAACAAAAAATGCAATTAGTGAATTTCACACTAATTTAACATTTGAAGTTTTTCTTAACATTCATAAAATAAATTGATAATAAACACAAAACATTAGTCTTGATTTAATCTTTTAATATTGCATAGACAAAATTAAAATTAATCTAAAAGATGAAAAAATTATTATTACTATTATTTATTGGAGCTAATTGGACCGTAAATGCACAAAGTACAGGTGTAATTTCTGGTAAAATAACAGAGCTTGAAAGTAATTTCTCATTACCAGGAGCTAACATTAAACTAGAAGGAGTTAATATATATACTTATTCTAAAACAAATGGAGACTTTGAATTTTTAAATGTTCCTGAAGGAAATTATAAAATAGAAGTAACTTATATTGGTTACAAAAAGGAAGCAAAAGATATAAAAGTAGAAGCGGGTAAAAACATAAAGATCTCTTTTGTATTAACTCCTGGATCAGAAAATCTCGATGAAATAATAATCATTGGTGACCGATTAAGAGGACAAGCAAAAGCTTTAAATAAGCAAAAAAGTAATCCAAACATCACCAATATTATATCATCAGACCAAGTTGGTCGTTTTCCAGATGCTAATATTGGAGATGCTCTTAAAAGAGTGCAAGGAGTTACTATGCAAAATGATCAAGGTGAAGCAAGAAACATTATCATTAGAGGTTTAGCTCCAAATTTAAACTCCGTAACATTAAATGGAGATAGAATTCCGTCTGCTGAAGGAGATAATAGAAATATACAAATGGACTTAATTCCTGCAGACATGATATCTACTATTGAAGTAAACAAAACGCTTACTTCAGACATGGATGCAGATGCTATTGGTGGATCTGTAAATTTAATTACACGTGCATCCCCAAATGGGGAAAGAATCTCAGCAACTTTAGCAGGTGGATATGGGCCTATTAGAGAAAAAGCAAATTATACTGCTGGTTTTGTTTACGGAAATCGTTTGTTAAATAATAAATTAGGAGTTGTGTTTAGTGCATCTCATTTTAATAATAGTTTTGGATCTGATAACGTAGAAGCTGCATGGGTAAAAGGAAGAAAAGATCAAGTTTACGTTGAAGAATTCGATATTAGAAAATATGATGTACATAGAATTCGTAATTCATTTGCTTTTTCTACAGATTATAAATTCAACGATAATAACAGCATCTATTTAAATGCAATGTATAACTTTAGAGATGATATAGAAAATCGTTACCGCACAAGATATAGAGGTATAAAAGCTACTTATGACGGAAACGACGACATTACAAGCTTTAAAGGAGATGTAAGAAGACAAACTAAAGGTGGAATAGACAACAATAAAAATAAAAATGGTCGTTTAGAAAGACAAACTGTTCAAAATTATTCCATTGGTGGAGAGCATTTATTGAGTTCAAAGTTACAAATGGATTGGGCTGTAAATTATGCACAAGCTAGTGAAGACAGACCAAACGAGCGTTATATTTCATACCAAAATAAAGGTCTTAATTTTGATATGGATCTAAATAATACTAGATATCCTTTAATTACAGGATTGGGAGACAATACTCCCGAAGATTTTGAATTTAGAGAAATGTCTGAAAATAACAATTATACGGAAGAAAGTGAATTAGGCGCTAAATTAAATTTTAGAGTTCCATTTTCAATAGTAGCGGATCAAAAAGGTAGAATCCGTTTTGGAGTAAGAACGAGAATAAAAGACAAATTTAGAGATAATAATTTCTTTGAATATAGCCCAATAACAGATTTTGGAAATTTAAACACTTTGCCAAATTCATTTTTCAGCGGAGAAAATTATCAAGCTGGTTCTAAATATGTGCCTGGAAACTTTGTGAGCAACTCATATTTAGGAGGTTTAAATTTAAATAATGCAGCCTTATATGAAAAAATTGATGTTCCTGCTGAATACTTAGGATTAAATTATAATGCAAAAGAAAATATTTTCGCAGGATATATAAGATTTGACCAGGATTTTAACGAAAGGTTATCAATGATTACAGGTTTACGTATCGAAAATACATCTATTGATTATACCGCAAATTACATTACTAATGAAGATGATTTAGAAGGTAAAATAAATAACACTAATTCTTATACTAATGTTTTACCAAGTATCGCATTCAAATATAGCACCCTAAATAACTGGGTTTATAGAGCAGCATTTACTACTTCATTAGCAAGACCAGATTATTATGCACTTTCTCCTTTTGTAAGTGTAATACCAGATGACGACTCTGCAATAGATGCAGGAAATCCAAATTTAAAAGCTACTTATGCTTATAATTTTGATTTCATGTTAGAAAAATATTTTAAATCTGTAGGATTATTATCTGGAGGTGTGTTTTATAAAAACCTTACTAACTTTATCTATACTTATCGCGATAACCAATATACCAATGCAAAATTTGGAGCAGATTTTCCAGACTTAATAAATCCTATACCTACAGTAGATCCTGGTAATTGGTCTCTAACACAACAAAGAAATGGAGAAAATGTAGATGTGTATGGTTTTGAACTAGCAATACAAAGACAATTAGACTTTATACCAGGTAAATTCTTCAAAAGTTTAGCTGTTTACTTAAACTATACTTATACAGATTCTAAAGCTAAAGGAATAACTAATTCTGCTGGAGAAGAAAGAAAAGAGGTTACATTACCAGGAACAGCTCCTCATATGTTTAACAGTTCATTATCTTGGGAAAATAAAAAATTCTCAGCACGTGTATCATTAAATTATACTGCAGATTATTTAGACGAACTAGGCGGAGAGTCTTTTGACGACAGATATTATGACAAGCAAACATTCGTAGATGCAAATGTATCTTATAAATTTACTAGTAATTTAAGAGTTTTTGCAGAAGCAAATAATTTAACAAATCAAGCATTAAGATATTACCAAGGTAGTGCATCTAGAACAATGCAAATGGAATACTATCAAGCTAGATATAATTTAGGTCTGAAATTTGACTTTTAATTAACTAATCAAAATAACTATTTAAAAATTTACAGGCTACTTTTGAGGCCTGTAAATTTTATTTAAATTATAATACTATGAACAAAATAGCATTATTACTTTTATTTTTTCTTGGGTTATCCGTTGGTTTCTCTCAAGAAGAGGTGAAAAAAGAGAAGAATAACACTTTTACTTCTGAACTACAAATTATAAAAAAAAGCAACAACTTTTTAGTTCTTGGAGATTTTGGTAGAAATGGAGAATTTTACCAGAAAGAAGTAGCTACGCAAATGTCTAAAACTGCTAGTGCAATAGATGCTGATTTTGTAGTTACCGTTGGCGATAATTTTTATCCAAACGGCGTAGCAAGCACACAAGACCCACAGTGGGAAAAATCTTTTGAAGATATTTACCATCAACATAGTTTGCATGAAGATTGGCATGTATGTCTAGGTAACCACGATTATAATGGAAATATTCAGGCGCAAATTGATTATTCTAAAATAAGTAGAAGATGGAAATTGCCAAGTAATTATTACAAAGAAATCATAACTCTAGAAGACGGCTCAAAAGCCTTACTGCTTTTTG